>X285_Short_beaked_Echidna__coassemble_393_pt1 | contig 48540 bp, 47 predicted proteins | sample X285_Short_beaked_Echidna__metabat2_high_PE_004 | metagenome-assembled genome bin X285_Short_beaked_Echidna | reverse complement strand
TTTCTTATATATCCTATTACAAACCATTATCGATAGCTTTTAATCGTTTATATCTATCATTATTTTTAGCTAATTCTGTTGGAGTTCCAACCATATCTAATTTGCCATCTTCAATAAAAATAATTTTATCCATCATATCAGTTCCTTGAAGATGATGAGTAATCCAAATAACAGTTTTACCTTTTAATTGTTTATTAAAAGTATTTAATAATGATTGTTCTGTAATTGGGTCAAGACCAACAGTTGGCTCATCAAGCAAAATAATCGGCGTATTCTTCAATAAAATTCTGGCTAAAGCCATTCTGTGTCTTTCCCCACCAGAAAAGCGCATCCCAACTTCATCAACCATCGTATTTAATCCTTGGGGTAATTCTTGAACCATTGCTTTTAAACCAACCCGATCTAAAACATCCCAGACTTCTGCTTCGGTTGCATTTTGTCTTCCGATTCGTAAGTTGTTTAGAATCGTAGTATTAAACAAATATGGTGATTGATTAATTACGCCAATATAGTTTGAAATATCATCACCAAATTTATAAGTATCAATCCCATTCAGCGTAATTTTACCTTTTGCTGGTTTTAAATCACCACGAATTAAGTTAGCTAAAGTACTTTTCCCGGAACCACTCCGTCCTAAAATGGCTAATTTTTCGCCTGATTCAATTTTTAACGATAAATCATTTAAAATAATTCGATTATCTTGTGGATATTTAAAAAGCAAATGACTGATATCCAACTCATAAGGTGCAAATAATTTATCCGGCTTATGATAGTTTTTAGTGTCCTCTTTCAACGAATTAAGCCGATCAATTGAATCAACATAAATATTAGACTCTTGAGCAGCTGCTGACATTGGAGTAAAAGCATCAACTAAAGGAAACACGCTTAAGACAAATGCGGCAATCCAGTTTGCTTCGCTTTGACTATGAGAGAATACGATACCTGTCCAAATCATTAAAGAAACCGTAATTACACCGATAATTAATTGAACAACAAAATCTCTTTTAAAATTAAATCCTTTAATTTGATTATTAATATCAGCGAATTTTTCTTCATCGTTTTCGTGAGATTTAACATAATCTTGTCCACGCTGACTAAATATCCAATCTGAAACACCTAAAATATTATCTGTTAAATCAGTATACAAATTATTCTTTAAGCTTTTTTCTCTTTCTTGCTTTGCACCATTGATAATAACTGACCATAAAGGACATAAAATAACTAATCCACCTAAAAGAATAAACATTAAAAGGGCGAAAGGCCATGAAAATAATCCAAAAGCAATTACCACAATAATATAAATTAACCAGGCAATGATAGTTGGAAAAATTGTTGTTAAATATAAATTTTGGAGATGATTAATATCTTCAGCTAATAATCCCAAAATATCACCAGTGCGATAATGACTTTTGAAGAAAATAGCGTCCGTTTCCAAGGATTTATATAATTTTAATCGTAAACTAGAAGTCATTTTTAAAACCCAATTATGACTAGTTAGTCGTTCAATATAATGAAATACTGGTCTACCAATTCCAAATGTTCTGGTCAAGACAATGGGTACATAAATCATAATAATATTTTCTGGTAATGTTGCTGCCCGACTAATTAAATAACCAGATGTAAACATCAAAGCCCCAGCACAAAAAAACATCATGAATCCTAAGAAAATGGCTAGTAGAAGTGAATGACGATACTTTTTCAAGAAGGGCTTGACCCAGGTATCTTTTTCTAAAGCATTGAATAATTTTAGCTTTTTCATTTTATTCACCCCTCATTTGTTTAGTTAATTTTACAAAAGCACCATTTTTTTGTTGAAGTTCTTTTAATGTACCTTGTTCAACAATCTGTCCCTTATCAATAACTAAAATATAATCCATGTTCTTCATCCAGTGAAGTCGATGAGTTGCAAAAAATACCAATCTATTTTCCATTAAAGGTAGCATCCGTTGCTTTAATTCAACCTCAGTTTCAATATCCAAATGAGCAGTTGGTTCATCAAATAACATAACTTTTCGCTTTTTATCTAAAAATGCTCTAGCTAAAGCAATCCGTTGTGCTTGTCCCCCACTTAAAGTACGAGCACCTTCACCAATTTTAGTATCTATTCCATCTGGTAATTCATTAACTAACTCTTTTAGACCAGCTACCTCAATTGCTTCATTAATTTCATCAATAGACGCATTAGGTTTATAAAATGCTACGTTTTCTCGCAATGTTAACTGAAAAATATAAGGGTCTTGCGGAATATAAATTAATTGTTTTTCCCAATCATGTTGTTTGAATGATTCAATTTTATGGTTTTGAATTATAATATCAGCATTTTGAGGTGTTAAAAAACCACTTAAAACGTTAATCAAAGTAGATTTACCAGAACCACTTACACCAATAACACCAATTTTTTGATACCCTTTGGCAGCAAAAGAAATCTTATTCAAACCAACTTTATGATCATAATTAAGAGTCAAATTTGAAACATTCAATTGACTATCTTCATTCCAAGATTCCAGATGAACATTTTCAATTTGAGGTTCAGGATAATTTAAGACTTCGTTAATTGCTTTTAAGGCATTCTTACCATCAAGCGTAGCATGATAATCACTTGAAAAATTTCTAATAGGCAAGAAATATTCTGGTGATAAGATTAAAACTGTCAAGGCTGGCAATAAAGTAATATGTTCATCCACTAATCTAAGTCCGGACAAAACAGCTACGATGGCAATCGAAATTGTGGTAAAAAAGTCGAGGGCAAATGTTGATAATATAGCGACTCTCAAGGTACTCATTGTTGCTTTGCGAAATCGTTCACTAGTATCAAAAATACTCTTTGCATATTTTTTGCTCAGTCCGAATAGTTTTAAAGTATCTATTCCACGCAACGAATCAATAAAGTGATTCGATAGAATTTGATAAGCAGCATATTGTCGATCTGCTTTACTTTGAGCAGCATAACCTAACACAATCATAAAAATAATTATAATTGGAAAAACAATTAATAATGTTACTCCTGAAATCCAGTCTAAATAGAAAATAAACAACAAAATCAGCCAAGGAATAATCATCATATTCATAATCTTAGCTAAAATCAAATTCAAATAATTTTGCACTTGATCAATACCATCTAATGCCATGGTAGTCATGTTACCTGTTCCAGTATGTTGAACAATTTGTGGGCCTAGTCTAAATACTTTTTGCAATAATTTTTTTCGAAAATCATCAGCCATAGAATTGGAATAACTATTCAACTTATTACTGCGAATAAACGTAATAAAATGACGGCAGGAATAAAAAATAAAGAAACTAATAATCCATGGCCATTCATGATTCAAATTTTGATGTCCCCAGAATCCCGTTATAGTTTCAGAAATACTATAAGCTTGTCCAATTATAAAGAATGCTTGCAGAATCGATAATCCTGCAAGCAAACTTAAAACTTTTTTCATTCCGGGGAGCTTCATGATTGTTTGATCAATCATCATTACCCCTCCAAAATTTATTTATTTGTGATTCTCTTTCTAAAGATATAATAAGTCCAAGCAATGTAACCCAAGACAAATGGTAAGAATCCAATGGCAATAAAGCTCATAACTTTTAATGTATATGGTGTAGAAGAGGCATTCTTAATTAACAAGTCATAACAAGGATTAATCGAACTAATCATGACACGTGGGAACAACCCAGTAAATAATAATGCAACTAATGCAACCAAAGATAAACCACTTGTATAGAATGATAACTTCTCATGGTTAGTAAACACCCCAACATTTGCAATTATGGTTAATATAACAATAACAGCTAATAAAACTAAGGTACTTACTAAATGTTTCGTAAAGAAATCAGTCATAAAGAACATTAAAATGGCGAACAAAACCAATCCAGCATATAAAACCCAATATAAGAATTGAGCATAATTTTTTGCTCGATCACGAATATCTCCTACAGTTTTTAAAGCAATATAATTCAAACCATGTAAGTAACATAATAAGGTTAAAGCAATACCACCAACTACTGAAAACACATTAATATAACTACCGAAAGTAGCTCTCATATTTCCATTAGCATCAAGCGGCATACCATGAATCATACTGATGAACAAAATACCAAAGAAGAATGGAACAATGAAACTTCCAATTGCTAATGTCCAATTCCAGATATACTTTTTAGATGCAGGAACTCGATGACGAAATTCAAATGAAACTCCACGAATAATTAAACCAAACAAAATAATTAATAATATCAAATAATATCCGCTAAATAATGAAGCATACCAATATGGGAATGAAGCAAAAAGTGCACCACCAGCTGTGATAAGCCAAACTTCGTTACCGTCCCAAACCGGACCAATTGTAGAAACTATCTGATCTTTTTCCGACTCGTTGTGTGCTAAGGTTTGTACTGACATACCAACCCCAAAATCAAAACCATCTAGGAAGAAAAATCCGGAAAATAGCACGCCAATTAGCACAAACCAGAATATTTGTAATGAACTCATTTACCAAATTCCTCCTTATCAAATGGATCTGTTGACTTCTTATCGTTATCCTCTGATAAAATAGCATATTCAGCATTTTCAGGACTCTTTCTTAATTCCCTAACAACAAGGTAAACCATCGTTCCAGCTAAGGCTGTAAAAATTAAGAAGTAAACTATATTTGAAATCAATAGTGAAGCTACTGAAACATTTGGAGAAACACTATCTTTGATTGTGAATAAACCATAAACAGTCCATGGATAACGACCTAATTCAGTGATTAACCAACCTGCAGTATTTGCAATAAATGGCGTGAAGGTCATTAAACCTAAAATCCAAAGCATTATTCGATTATTGTATAAAATTGGTTTCTTCTTGCGGGTAAAGAATAAACCTAATACAGAAACTAAGAATAATAATGCTCCTAATCCAGCCATAATTCTAAAACTATAGAATAATGTGTTTACAGGTGGATAATAATTCTTTTGACCGTGTTCTTTAACTAACTGTTTATTAACTGAATTCATACCTTTGACTGATCCATGTAAACTATCATATGAAAGAATACTTAACATATAAGGAACTTGAATGCCAAATACTTGTTTGTGTTGAGCTTCATCTGCCCAAGCAATAACGGTCCAAGCAGCCGGATCGCCAGAATCCTTATAGTCACCTTCCATAGCAGCAAACTTCATTGGTTGGTCATTCAACAAAGCTTTCATTTGCATATCACCAGTTCCAAGAATTGACATAGAACCAAGTAAAGTAATGACTAATCCTACTCGCATTGATTTCTTAAAGAAATCATGATCATTACGCTTCTTGAGCAATTGAAATGCTGATAAACCAGCTAAAATAATACCACCCATTGTGATAGCAGCTGAAATAACATGTGTAAATTCATAAATAACTTGTGGGTTTTTAATTAATGCAAAGAAATCTACCATTTCAGCACGGCCATGACGAATTACATAGCCTGTTGGATGCTGCATAAAACTATTAGCTGCTAAAATCCAAAAAGCAGAAATCATTGATCCACCAGTTGTTAACCACATAAATGCTAAATGTAGTTTTTTACCAACTTTATCCCAAGTAAAAATCCATAAACCTAAGAAAGTTGATTCCATAAAGAATGCTAATAAAGCTTCAACAGCTAATGGAGCACCAAAAATATCACCAACAAACCGTGAATAATCAGACCAATTCATTCCAAATTGAAACTCTTGAATAATACCAGTTACAACACCAACAGCGAAGCTAAGTAAGAAGATATTACCCCAAAATTGAGCCAATTTCTTATATCGGTCATCTTTTTTAACGACATACATTGTTTCCAAAGTAGCGACAACAAACCCCATACCAATTGAAAAAGGTACGAAGAAATAATGGAAGATTGTTGTCATCGCAAATTGAAAACGGGCTAATGTGACAATGTCCATATGTACTTCCTCCTTTATATATAAGTTAAATAATTGCTCTAAGTAAATAAAGTAATCGTTTTCTTTAACTAAATTATACTACTTAACAGTGTAAGAATGTATTCAGAAGCTTAAGAATTGCTAAATTATTTTAAAAATAAAATTCCAATAAAATACATCAATGGATATCCAGCCATAATTAAAGACATACTTTTAATATAAGAAACATATGTGGTCTTTTTATCTTGTACTTTGTTGTACGATTTTAATGTTTTAAGCATTGATGGTATGGCTAGTAAAACAAAAATTAAAGTCCATGGTACTTGATGTAAAATAACCAGTCCTAAAATCCAAACAAAAATCAAAATAACCGAAATATTTAGTAAAATAACACTTTGCTTCTTTCCGAGATAATAAACCAATGTTTTACGATGATTTTTAATATCTTCATCTAAATCACAGGTATTATTGACTAATAAGCCACTGGCAACACATAAAACAGTCGGTAAAAAAGTGATAATTCCAAGAATAACAAAATTAATACTCAAAGATACCTTTCCTAAAACTACTAAATAAGCACTCATTAATGGAATCATAAAGCCACTCAAAGTTCCTGGAACAATTTCAGCAATTGGCATCCCATTAATTGGATGTTTACCACCCGCATATCCAAATCCAACGTATAATCCAAAAAGTCCCAATAGCAGAATATAAAAATCAGCATAAAAAACTAAAATAGCACCAAATACTAATGACAAAAACAAAAAGAACAAATAAACATTCCGGACTTTTTTAATATCTAAATTTTCTCTACCAATAATATTTATATTTTGACGAAAGTTTTCATCGTCTGAATGATTATAATCCATATAGTTGTCATGAACATTAACTGCGATATAAATCCAAGTCAAAGTAATTGCAAACCAAATTACCCGCCAATCATAAAACATGCCATAGTTATATTTAGCAAAAGACATCCCTAATAAAATTAAAAAGAAATTTAACGGTGCATTATATATTTCGCCTAATTCCCAAAGATTTTTAAAACTCATTTATCTCACCTACTTAAAGAATAAACCAACAGTATAAAGAACAGAATAACTTAACATGATAAGACCAATAACTTTTAAAACAGCTGGATATGTAATTTTCTTACTAGGTTTCTTATTAAAAGGTTTTAATGCATCAATAACTTTTGGAATAAAAATTAACATAATTAAAGCTGTATATGGAACTATTCTTAAAATGGCAAGCAAAATAACCCATACAAAAATAAAACTCATTAAACAATTTAAAAGCCTTAATCCATTTTTTTGACCAAGATAAAATACTAACGTCTTACGACCATTTGCAATATCTTCTTTTAAATCAGAAATATTATTTATTAGTAAACTATTAAAAACACTTAAAAACATTGGCAAAAATGTTATAAATCCTAAAGCAAAAAATTTACTTGTGACGTGGCATTGTTCAAAAATTACAGTATAAGCTGATAACATTGGAATCATAAAGCCGCTCAAAAATGATGGAACACTTTCGGCGATTATCATGCTATTAATTGGATGTTTACCACCAGAATAGAAAAATGCCACATAACAACCGATTAATCCAAAGAATAAAACATACAAATTCGTATAGTAAACTAGTGCTATTCCAGCTACAAAAGCCATACCCCACAAAATAATTCCAATGTTTTTTACCAACTTTAAATTTAAATGTTCACGACCAATAATATTAGTCTTTTGTTTAAAATGATCATCAGTGGCATTCATGTAATCTTTATAATTATTATCAACATTTGTAGCCAAGAAAATTAGTAACAAAGTTAATGTAAATAATAAAACCCGCCAATTATAAAAGACACCATAGTTAAAATAAGCAAATGCCATTCCAACTAATATTAGAAAAACGTTTAATGAAAAGTTATAAAACTCAGTTAGTTCCCATAAAATTTTAGAACTCATTTCTATATCCCCTTTCTTTATATAAAAATAATATCATATATACATGTTACCGACTCAAAGAAGTAAAACATTGGTGATGGTCTAAAAAAACTAGTATAATTAAATAGATATTCGTTAATTTAACAATGACAATATTTTTAAGGATACAAACGGAGATATGTTATGAATAAAAATTTCTGGCATGATTTGCCAAAACCATTTTTCATTTTGGCACCAATGGAAGATGTTACCGATGTAGTATTTAGACATGTTGTAAAACATGCTGGTGCTCCAGATGTTTTCTTTACTGAATTTACAAATTCAGATAGTTTTTGTCATCCAGATGGACGCGCTAGTGTTCGTGGTAGATTATCATTTACCGATGACGAACAACCAATTGTTGCTCACATTTGGGGTGATAAACCTGAATTTTTTAGTAAGATGAGTATTGAAATGGCTAAGATGGGATTTAGTGGATTGGATATTAATATGGGATGTCCGGTTCCAAACGTTGCCCTTCGAGGAAAAGGTAGCGGTCTTATCAAACGTCCAGAAGTTGCTAACCAATTAATAGCTGCAGCTAAAGATGGTGGTCTACCTGTCAGTGTGAAAACTCGTTTAGGATTTGCAAGCGTAGACGAAATGGAAAGTTGGATTTCTAATCTTTTAAGACAAGATATTGTGAATTTATCCGTTCATTTAAGAACACGAAATGAAATGAGTAAAGTCGATGCCCATTATGATATGATTCCTCGAATCGTTGAACTGAGAAATAAAATTGCTCCTGATACACTAATTACCATTAATGGTGATATTCCAAATCGTAAAACAGGCTTAGAATTAGCTAAAAAATATGGTGTGGATGGCATTATGATTGGTCGCGGAATTTTTCATAATCCTTATGCCTTTGAAAAAGAACCAAAGAAGCATTCAGCCGAGGATTTAATAAACTTACTTCGCTATCAATTGGATTTGCAAGATAAATATCAAGAGTTAGTTCCTCGTTCCATAGTTGGATTACATCGTTTCTTTAAAATTTATATTAAAGGTTTTCCTGGTGCTAGTGAATTACGAAATAGATTAATGGAAACCCACTCTACAGATGAAGTACGACAAATGTTAAAAGATTTTTACGCTGGTAAATTTAAAAAAGTACACAAATAAAAAATGCATCAACCGAAATATGAATTATTTCAGTTGATGCATTTTTATTATTTAGCTAATTTAACTTGATCCAACCCCATAATTTCAGAGTTTTGTAATTCGGAAGTTTTATAATATTCAAATTTAACGACATTTTTTAAGAAATAAAAATTTTGACTATCTTCATCAACTGTCTCTAAATGTTGATGTCCTTCATCAATCAATTTTAAATATGCTGTCATATCAGCTTCATTATCACCAGTAACGTAAACTTTTTCTGTACTTGTAAATGTAAAAATACCTGTATACATAATAAATAACCCCTTTAATTTTTATTTTGCAACCCATCCACCATCAACGGGGATAACATCACCTTGTAAATAGCTAGCAGAATCACTTGATAAGAATAATGAAACATTTGCTACTTCATCAGCTGTTGCCCAACGTTTTATTGGAACTTGTTGGGCAACCTCTTTAGCAATCTTTCCACCATTAGCAAAATCTTTTTTATTCATCGGCGTTTTGATACATCCTGGTGCCAAGGCGTTAACTCGAATATTCTTATCAGCTAAATCGATTGCTAATTGTTTTGTTAGTCCTATTATAGCATGCTTTGAAGCTGTATAGGCAATTCCACCACCACCAGCTACCATACCTGCAATTGAGGCCATATTTATAATATTTCCAGGTCGATTTAATTTTGATAGTAAAAGTTTAGTCATGGTAAACATTGATGTTAAATTATTTCCAATCACAAAATCCCACTGCTCAATGGAAGTCTCTTCGATTGAACGATAATCATCTAAAATACCAGCCGTATTACATAAAATATCAATTTGGGGTAGTTCATTAACAATTGGTTCCAATTTACTTAAATCATTTAAATCCAATTGAAAATATGAAAACTTATTATTTTCAATCAACTCCATTTGATCAGTAGAATAATCGAGGCCAAAAACTTGGCAACCTTGTGCTAAGAAGGCTTGAACTTGAGCATAACCAATTCCTGAATTTGCACCAGTTACAACAACATTCTTACCATTTAATTCTGAATAATTAACCATTAACTTCAACCCAGTCATCGGCTAAAACATCGCAAACTGTTGGATTAAAACTGGAAAATCCTTCACTTGATGTTTTTATAAGCATATATGGAGTAACCTTCAATCCATCGAAAGTCTGATTATTTACGATAGTAATATATTCTTCATCACCACTCCAATTTTTACGAACAGCCTTACCACCATTTTTTAGAATTGGTAAAATTTTTTCAAATGTCAAATTAATTACTCCTTTAACATGTATTAATTCTGAATTTATAGAAATCTTTCAGTTTAGCTATAGCTATTATTTATAAAAATCAAATTTGCGACTTAACAAGTATACAATTACTGCGCCTAAAGCCATTGATAAAATTTCACCTGCTGCAAGAGCCCAATATGTTGGGAATAAAGGTAATTTTTGAACCATATGTAATTCAATATCTACCAAGAACATTCCAGGCATTTGGCAAAGAGTTGCAATTGTAAATTTTAATGGCAAATTCTTAACTTTATGAGCTAACAAATATGTTAAACAAGTACCAAGTAAGGTGCCTGCTGTACCAAATAACATATCAATTACACCTAAAGGACTAAATAGGTTGGCAATTAAAACCCCTAATGTAACAGCCACAATATAACGTTTATTAAAAGCTGCCAAATGATTAAACAGTTCTGAAACTCTTAATTGAATAGCTCCAAAACTAAATGGTGCTAAAGCTAAAGTAATTGCTACATATAAAGCAGCTACAATTCCTGAAAGTACAACATTGCGATTTAAATCATCACGATTTAGATTTTTCATAAAAAATCTCTCCTTAGTTTTATTTTAAGGTGGGAGTTTGCGAACCACCTATTTAATTACGTTATCATAAAAATGAATCATTTGAAATATATTTAAGTTCTACAATAAAAAATAATTAATTTTTTATGAATATATAAGTATTAATTTTGTTATTATAATAAATATATAATTTAAAACTCTAACAAAAAGAAGGATGTAATTATGCTAAAACAAAGCGATAAAATTTATCGAGTTAAATTGTTTAAATCTAAAAAGAATTGGATTGCCATGGGAACAACGATAGCCTTTTTAGGAATAGCCGGGTTTGCTTCGCAATCAACTGCTTACGCTGATACAGTTTCAACTCAGGAAAACAGTATGAATGTTGTGAACAAAACTCTCCTCCCCACAGAAGCAAATAAAAATACCAACGATTCATTAGACAATGTGGAAAATCAAAAAAAAGAAGCAACACAAAAAGTAGAACTTTCTAAAGCAAATTTAAATAAGTCAAAAAACGATTTAAATCAAGTTAATGAAAAAATAAATCAAACAACGCAAAAAATTCAAGATGATCAAATAGCAAAAGAAAAACTCAATTTAAAAACTGTAACTGAAGCACAACAAAATATAGTTAATGAACAAAATACCATCGACAAAGAAAGCTTAAACAAAAAACAATTAGATGCAACTCTATCAGAACAAGTTAAAAATCAACAAACAATTAATAATCAAATAACAGATCTAACAAAAAAAGTTAAGGATGCTCAAAGCATCGTAAATAATTCAAATTTTAACGTTGATTTAGCTCAAAAAGATTTAAATAAATCTTCTGATGATCTGAATAAAATTAATTCAATTTTAAATGAGTTAAATAACAATAATAACTCAATAACTTCTAAAATTAATAATAAAAAAGAAGAAATTAATCAACTAAAAAATTTAACAAATAATATTTAAACACAAAAAAGTGATATTAATAAAATAATTAACTATGATCAAAATGATGTTTCAAATAAAAATATTAAGTTAAATCAGACTATTCAAGCTAAAAATGAAGCTAAGAAAAAAGTTGATATTGAGCAGGATAAAGTTAACAATGATAAAAAAATTGTTGATGAAGCTCAAAAAATGTTAGATAGTTCACTTGAAGACAATTTGCAAAACAAATTATCTGAAGCTCAAAAAAATAATATTAAAAATCAAGATAAAATTAATCAAACATTACTTGATATTAAAAATTTAAATAATAATTTAGCTAATTATAAAAATGATTTAATTAATGACCAAGCAAAAAAAGTTAATATTGAAAATGACTTAAATATAAAGCAAAGTCAATTAGATTCTCTAAAGGATAAATTACAAAAAGCTCAAGATAACGTTATTGCCACACAAAAACAAGTTCAAGAAATTCAAGATAAAATTGGCATTGTGAACAAAATAGTCTTCCCTACTGATGGATATTTTAAAAAAGATAGCCAAGGTAAGTTTGTAATCAATACAAAGTCAGACGAAAATGATGCAATAATAATTGAACCTACTGAAGAAGTACAAAAAAAAGGACAAGAAATCAATGTTTTCCAACATAATCCAAATGATGAAAAAATAATTGTTACTTCAACAAATTTAACAACAGAACAACAACGAGAATTAACAATTTGGACTGCATCAATTCTTCAAGATGTTGCACAACAAGCAGCAAAATCAGTCAATGAAGACCCAACACAAGCGACATTGCTAGTTACAGATAATTCATTATCGTTAGCTCAAGATATCGCTAAAAATTATTGGATTGAGGCTGACAATTATTATGATCATGATCACAAAACTTTACGCGAAGCCAGAGGAAGATTAGAAGACAAACTACATTCAGATATACAAATGGCAGAAGAAGCAATTGGAATGTTCAATGTATCAACTACCACTGAATCAATGGATAGTTTAAAGGAAAAAATCTACCGTTGTATGATAAGTATGATTTTTGATGATGGTGGTGAAAATGAATGGGGGCATGCTTCTCAATTAATCGATAGTTATAATAGATTCTCACCAAAATATTATGGATTTTCAATTAGTAAATCAGATGGTACTATTCATTTTGAAGATTATAATCCATATGACCATAACGATAAATCTACTATTTATCAAATACCTGAAATAGCCAAATCTGCAGATGAGGTAAATGCAGCCAAAGAAAATTTATCTAATAAAAAGAATGCAGAAAATATTGTGCAAAACGAAGTTAGAAATGCTGAAAATGCACTTAATAATACTCAAAATGATTTGAGTCAAATTATGAATCAAATTAATTTTTTGGAATCTAAAATTAAAAAATCAAATCAACAATTGCCTATTTTGCAAAACAACTTGAATATTGAAAAAAACAATTTAGATAATAATCAAGAGCAAATAAATCAGTTAATAGATAATATTAAGAATGAAAAGCAAAATAAAATAAATTATCAAAAAAATTATGACAACGCACTAAAGCAATTAAACATAAGTAAACTAAATCTACAGAGTGCCAGTGATAAATTCATTATTGCTGAACAAAACAGCATTAATAGCCAAAACAATTTATTTGTTGCAAAAAATAAATTAAAACTTGATCAAGATAATCTAATTGATTTAAATAAAAAACAAAATAATGCATTTAACCAAATTAACTTTGATAATATAAATATTAAAAATTTAAAAAATAAAATTTTAAATAACAAAGCAATGATTGAAGAAAATTCAAATAAACTTGTTCAGTTGAATAAAGAAATTGTAAACAAAAACATTGTACTTCTCGCTGCTAATAAGTTTGCAAAACAAAATCGAGATAGTCTTAGCCAAATAAAGAATGATTTAAGCAACAAAGAAATTGAATTAGGAAAAATTAATGAAAATGTTATTACTACGAAGAAGCAAATTAGAGAATTAGACGATCACATTACACAATGTCTAAATAAAATTGCTCAATATCAAAAGGATATTGAAATGATTCAAGCTATTGATACTAATTTATTAAAAGATAAAAGTAATTTAAATAAATTGCAAAATGAATTAAACAAATTATCTTCAACTGTAAAACAAAATCAAAATCAATTGAATTCTGCAATTATTGAATATAATAAAGCGGTTGATAGTTTAAATAAATTTCAATTTAATCAAAAAGATTTAAACTCAAGCTCTTCTATTAAAAATACCAATAATAATTATACTAATGATAATTCTGAGCAAGCATCTGATAATAATCAGAAACAAAATTATTTGAGTAACACTAATGAAACAAAAATCATCTCAAATGAAGGTATAAAATCTAATTCATTTAATGTTTACGATGATAAAGTTTTGAAGCTAAAAAATAATACAATTGAAAATTCTATGAATATTAAATCATATTCAAAAAATAATATTTTTACGTATGATCAAAAAAATCAACTATTTAATACAGATATAAATCATAAAATAAATGAGAATTATAACAATAAAAATCTTTCATCATTCATAGATGTTAAAAATAAGACGTTACCACAAACAAAAGAAAATAATAAGCAAATTAGTATTATGAGTTTATTAGGATTAATGTCACTATTATTTGGAATTGCTTTTAAGCCAAAGAAAAATTAACATAAAAATATAAGCATACAAAAAACACCCTTGAAAATCATATTTGTTTCAGGGGTGTTTTTGCGTATACATCATATAAAAAAGAATATCTCCAAAATGGAAATATCCTTATTTAGTCAATTTTAAGACATGAACTTATCAAAAAAGCTCTTACCTTTGCCATCCACTTTTTGACCACTAGCTTCAGCAAATTTCTTTAAAGCTTCAACTTGTTCATGATTCATCTTCTTAGGAACTTCTACTTTAACATGAACATGTTCGTCACCAGTACCATTACCACGAAGATGTGGAGCACCCTTGCCTTTCAAACGGAAATTAGTTCCAGTTTGAGTACCAGCAGGAATCTTCAATTTGACGTCACCGTGAACTGTAGGAACTTCAATTTCAGCACCTAAAGCAGCTTGAACGAATGAAATTGGTTGATTAAAGTAAATTTCAGCGCCATCACGTTCATAAGTATCACTTGGTTTAACTTGGAATATGATGTATAAATCACCATAAGGTCCGCCATTTGTTCCAGCTTCACCTTGTCCTTGTAAACGCATCTGTTGTCCATCTTCTACGCCGGCAGGTACAGTTACTTTAACTTCATGTTTTTGCTTTGTATGTCCAGTACCACCACAAGTTGGACATTTTTCTTTAATTTCTTTACCAGTACCATTACATACATCACACACTTGTTGACGAACCATGCGTCCAAGTGGTGTATTTTGGGTGATTTGAATTGTTCCAGATCCATGACATTTGTGACATGTTACTGGACTAGTACCCGGCTTAGCACCAGAGCCATCACATGTTTTACATACAGCATCACGAGTGTACTTAATCGTTGATTTCTTACCAAAAATGGCTTCTTCGAAAGTTAAAGTCATTTGATATTGTAAATCTTCACCTTGTCTTGGTTGGTTTGGATCACGGCGTTGTCCACCACCGAACATGGAACTGAAGATATCTTCAAATCCACCGCCGCCACCAAAGTCAAAACCACCTTGGCCGAATCCACCGCCACCGAATCCAGCATTAGGACCAGCAGAACCGAATTGATCATATTGAGCACGTTTTTGACTATCACTTAATGTTTCATAAGCTTCATTAATATCTTTAAATTTTTGTTCAGCATCTGGAGCTTTATTGATATCTGGATGATATTTTTTTGATAACTTCCGATAAGCTTTTTTAATTTCATCATCAGAAGCATCTTTAGAAACTCCTAAAATGTCATAATAATCTTTACTTTCAGCCATTGAAATCCTCCCAGATTAATTAAGCCTTGTTTTTCATTTTATATACAAAAAGGCCAAAGCCGAAACTTTGACCCTTTGTTAAAGTTAAAAATTACTTATTATCCTTATCTGGATCAACTTCTTCAAAGTCGCCGTTTACAGTATTACCGTCGTCCTTCTTATCGTCAGACTTAGCATTATTTGCAGCACCTTGAGCCTTTTGAGCTTCTTGAGCTTGTTGATATAATTTAACGGATAATTCTTGAACAATCTTGCTTAAATCATCTTTCTTAGCTTTCATTTCGTCAAGATTATTATCTTTTTGAGCCTTTACAAGAGCATCTTTAGCATCTTGAGCTTTCTTAATTTCATCATCTGAAACTTTACCCTTAAGATCTTTAAGAGTCTTGTCAGTAGTAAAGATTAATTGGTCGACTTCATTTCTTAAATCAACTTCATCTTTACGTTTCTTATCGGCTTCTTCGTTTTCCTTAGCTTCTTTCATCATACGATCAATTTCTTCATCACTTAAACCTGATGAACTCTTGATAGTAATATTTTGAGCTTTACCAGTTCCCTTATCAGTAGCTGATACGTTAACAATACCGTTTTTATCGATATCAAATTTAACTTCAATTTGAGGGATTCCACGAGGTGCAGCAGGAATATCTGTTAATTGGAAACGACCTAAAGTCTTATCATCAGCAGCCATTGGACGTTCACCTTGTAAAACATGAATGTCTACAGCTGGTTGATTATCTGCAGCAGTTGAGAATACTTGTGATTTACTTGTTGGAATTGTTGTATTACGATCAATTAACTTAGTGAATACTCCACCCATTGTTTCAATACCTAATGAAAGTGGTGTAACATCAAGTAAAACAACATCTTTAACATCACCAGTTAACACACCACCTTGAATTGCAGCACCTAAAGCAACAGCTTCATCAGGGTTGATAGAATGGTTTGGTTCCTTACCTGTCCAATTCTTTACTGCTTCTTGAACAGCTGGAATACGTGTAGAACCACCATTTAAGATAACTTCGTCAATATCAGAAGTTGAAAGTCCAGCATCTTTAAGAGCATTTTCAACTGGGATACGTGTACGGTCAACTAAATCAGCAGTTAACTTATCAAATTCAGCTCTTGTTAAACTTCTTTCCAAATGAATTGGTCCGTTTTCTCCAGCTGAAATGAAAGGTAAACTAATTTGAGCTTCGCTAACACCAGATAAATCTTTCTTAGCTTTTTCAGCAGCATCTTTCAACCGTTGTAAAGCCATCTTATCTTGTGATAAGTCAACTCCATGTTCTTTCTTGAATCCATCAACTAACCAATCAATAATCTTTTGATCAAAGTCATCCCCACCTAAATGAGTATCACCATTAGTTGAAAGTACTTGGAATACTCCGTCACCTAATTCAAGAACGGAAACATCAAATGTACCACCACCAAGGTCATAAACCAAGATTTTTTCATCTTTGTCACCCTTGTCTAAACCATATGCTAAAGCAGAAGCAGTTGGTTCATTGATAATACGTTTTACATCTAATCCGGCAATCTTACCGGCATCCTTAGTAGCTTGACGTTGTGAATCATCAAAGTATGCAGGAACAGTAATAACTGCTTTGTCAATTTCTTCACCAAGATAATCTTCAGAGAACTTTTTGATGTAACTTAAGATCATAGCTGAAATTTCTTGAGGTGTGTAAGATTTACCATCAACAGTAACCTTATAACCTTTTTCACCCATATGACGTTTAATTGATGAAATAGTGTCTGGATTTGTGATTGCCTGACGTTTTGCAACTTCACCTACTTGAGTTTCACCATTTTTAAATGAAACAACAGAAGGTGTTGTACGTGCTCCTTCAGGATTTGTGATAATTTTTGGCTTGTCACCTTCCATAACAGCGACAGCTGAATTTGTAGTACCTAAATCAATACCAATAATTTTATTACTAGCCATTATAAAATAACCTCTTTCTCTATTTTATTGAGCTACAATAACCATTGCTGGTCTTAATACTCGATCTTTAAGAATGTATCCCTTTTGTAGGACTTTAACAATTGTGTCAGCTTTATGTTCATCACTTGCCGCAACTGTTTGAACAGCTTGATGCTTAGTTGGATCAAATACTTCACCTTCAGCTTTGATTTCGGTAATATTATTTTCTTTCAAAGCTTTCAAGATGTCTTTTTGAACCATCTCAACACCCTTTTTTAATTGAGCTGCATGCTCATCTTGGGCTTCAACTGCTAAAGCCCGTTCTAAATTATCTAATGCTGGCAAAACAGATTTTGCTAACTTTTGACCATCATATTTAATCAAAGCCGCTTGTTCTTTTTCACCGCGACGTCTCATGTTGACAATTTCAGCTTGAGACCGCATATACTTATCAGATAACTCATCATTTTTAGTCTCTAACTCTTTAACTTGCTTTTCAAGTTTTACTAACTTATCGTCTTTTTTAGGTTTGTTATCGGCTTTTGGAGTACTTTTTGTTTCTTTTTCTTTTGAAACTTTATTTTCTTTCTTTTTATCTTCCAACTTTAATCCTCCTAACTATCATTTAGGTGCTTATAGTATTGTAACATTCGGTGTGAAAGCTGGTTTCTAAAGGTATCCAACAAACCTAATGTTTTAGAATATTCCATACTGGTTGGACCTAAAATGGCGATAATGCCTGTTCCCCGATTTCCAACATCATATGTTGTCGTAATTAAACTAAAATCCTTCAATAACGAATTACTTAATTCATTGCCAATCTTAACATTAACACCTTGATTTCTAGAATGAATAAGTAAATTATCTAATTCGTCTTGTTTATTAAACATTCCCAATAATGCTTTGATAGATGAAATATCAGAAACATTCGAGAAGTTCAACATATTCAATTTGCCACTCACAAAATATCGATCTTCAAATGAGCGATTAATAATATTGTCAAACACATCGATGAATCCTTGGCCATTATACAAAGTTTGCTCAATTATTCGTGGAATCTCGCCTTTTAATTCAGTCTCAACATCATCAAAGGTCTTCCCAATTAAACGATCATTCATAATTCTAAGAACTCGTTCAATTTCATTACTATCCATTCCATGTGGAATAGTAAATTGTTGACTTGTAACATCACCATTACTATCTACCAAAAGAATCATTATCTGACTTTCGCTGATTCGAACCATTCTAAAACCAGTGATAGTAGTATTATGTTGTTCTGGCTTCAAGGTCAAAGCCGTGTAGTGTGTAATTTTTGATAACATGTCTGCTGAAGTTTTTACAATATCATCAACTTCTTGGAAATGTGTATCAAACCCTTCAGCAATGGTTTTAACTTGTTGATCATTTATTTTACTTGGACGTAATAAATGATCAACATAGTAACGATATCCCGTCAATGAAGGAACTCGTCCTGATGATGAATGCATCTTTTCAAGTAATCCAGCATCCTCTAATTTAGCCATGTCATTTCGAATAGTAGCTGAACTAACCTTAAAAGGTAAATTATTCATCAAAGTCTTAGAACCAATCGGTTGACCATTTTCAGTATATTCTCTAACAATTTCCTCTAAAATTAACAATTCACGATCTGTTAACATGAAATCACCTCTTTTAGCACTTAATATGTTAGAGTGCTAAGACCACTTATTAAGATACCAGAGGATTGCAAAAATGTCAACATTTGTCAAAAAAGGTCAGACACCTTTATACTTTTTTAAAAAATTACGAGTATCTGCTTCATCTTGATGCAATTGTACGACTAAATCAGCTACTGAAGCAAAATTTTCTTCACCACGTAATCGATGAATCCATTTGATTTTTGCTGTCTCCCCATAAATTGCTTGATGAAAATCTAAAATATTAATTTCAGTTGTAACTGGTCGACCGCTACCGAAAACAATATTTTTACCAACTGAAGCCATCCCTTGATACCATTTGTGTCCAATTTTTATCATCACAACGTAAATTCCAATACCTGGTATAATTTGATTTTCACTAGAAACAATATTAGCTGTTGGAAATCCTAGCGTTCTGCCACGAGCTTCGCCATGGACTACGACTCCTTGGGTTTGAAAAGAATATCCTAAATATTTATTAGCATCATCAATATTTCCATCTGTAATTAAATTTCTAATTAAGCTAGAGCCCACCTTCTTTTGATTGATATCAAATTTATCAATTTTAACAACTTTGAAGCGTTTGTCTGCAAATTTTGGTAAATTTTCCATATTAGCAACATTAGCTGGGCCATAGGTATAATCAAAACCGGCTACAACCGTTTTAGCATGTAAATCAACCATATACTCTTGCACAAATGTGTCTGGTGATAAACTACCTAATGCCGAAGTGAAATCCACCACATACAATAAGTCAACTCCAATGTTTTTCATTAATTCTGCTTTCCTATTAACCGAAGTTAAATAAGATAAACCAGAAAATTTTTGATTTTTGTTTTGAAAAACAACTGAAGCATGATGATCGAAAGTCATAGCAGCCACTTTTTGATTATTTTCTTTGCCAATTTCAACTGCTTTCTTTAATACCCTTTGATGTCCTAAATGGACGCCGTCAAAAAATCCCATCGCAAGAACTATTGGTTCTGAAGATATTAAATTTTTATCATATGGTTCATGTAATCTAATTATTTTCATTTATCTCACCAGTAACATTTTTTTCGGAATATATAAAGATCTATTATCATCATATTTATAAATAGCCTGAATTTGATCATTATATTTTAATTTTATATTTTTTTCTTGTAAATCTAATTTTATGAAGCCACCATTTTTTACTATCTGCCATTGATTGTCATTCAAATTAATCGTCTTAAATTGTGGCAAAGCCCTTTCCAATGAAAATATAGCTTGATCTAATTTATCATTATCGCGCAATTCCTCTAATTGTTTCAATGTGATGCATTCATCAATTGAAAATCCACCGCTCTGAACTCTAGTCAAATCTGACATAACAGCAGGCATGTTTATTTTCTTACCAAAATCCACTGCAAGGGTCCTTACATAAGTTCCTTTACCACAATGCACCTCAAAGAAAATAGTTTGTTGTTGCTTTTGTTCATCAAAAACACTTGGCTTAGTTTGAATAAATTTTGAAACAGTTATTTTTCTTTTAGGACGTTCAACGCTTTCACCCGCTCTAGCGTATTCGTATAGCTTTCGACCTTTCACCTTAACAGCAGAATACATTGGTGGAATTTGGATTAATTCACCAGTCATGTCAGATAAAATATGATTAATTTCTGAGTCAGACAACTTTTTTTTCAAATGTTTTTGTTCAACTACTTCACCATCTAAATCTTCCGTTGTAGTTGAAAAGCCTAAAGTAATTGAACCGCGATAAACTTTTCCATGACTCATTAAAAAATCAACTACTTTAGTTGCTCGACCAACACAAATTGGTAAAACCCCATCAACATTAGGATCAAGTGTTCCGCTGTGTCCAACTTTTTTGGTATGTAAGATACCACGAACTACAGCTACAACATCATGACTTGTCATGCCACGACTTTTATTAATTGGGATAATTCCATTTATATCCATTCCGAAATCCTCATTTCTAATTAAAACATCATAACTTTCATTTTACTTAAAATTTAAATGTATGTATATAAAAAGGCCGTCAATCGACAGCCTTTTTATTATTGTTCTTTGCTTTTTAACTCGTTAATTAATTGATCAATTTTATCACCATATTGAACTGATCGATCACGTTCAAAAATCAATTCGGGTGTTTTATAAATTGAAAGTCGACTTCCTAATTCACTTCTGATTAAACCATTAGCCTTTTTCAAGCCTTCTTTAGTTTTTTCATCATCAGAAGCTTTATCTGAGAGGATGCTGTAAAAAATCTTAGCTTGTTGTAAATCGCCCGTTACATCCACTCCAGTAATCGTGATGCCTTGTAGACGAGGGTCACGAACTTTTCGACGTAAAATATCACTTACTTCTTTTTCAATTTCTTGTGATAAACGATCTGAACGATACTGTCTTGCCATGACTATTACCTCCTGTCTTACTTAACTGGAACTTCTTTCATTTGATATGCTTCAATCACATCACCAATCTTGATATCATTATAATTTTCAATAGTTAAACCAAGATCATGGCCTTTCTTAACTTCCTTGACATCGTCTTTGAAGCGACGAAGACTTCCAAGTTTACCAGTAAATTTAACGACACCATCACGAATCAAGCGAACACCAGAATCACGAGTAATAAATCCTTCAGTCACAGTTCCTCCAGCGATGGTACCAATTCTAGAAACTTTGTATGTTTCACGAACATCAACTTGACCAATTACTTCTTCGGTATATGTTGGTTCAAGCATCCCCTTCATAGCTGATTCTACTTCGTCAATTGCGTTATAAATAACTTGGTGTAGACGAATATCAACATCATTAGATTCAGCCATCGACTTAGCTTGAGCTGTTGGGCGAACATTAAATCCAATGATAATAGCATTACTTGCTTCAGCTAAAGTAACATCACTTTCGTTGATAGCACCCACGGCTTTATGAATAATATTAACTCGAACACCTTTAACTTCAATTTTTTGCAAACTATCAGCTAAAGCTTCAACTGATCCTTGAACATCAGCTTTAATAATAATGTCAACCTTCTTCATTTCTCCTTCTTCAAGAGTACTGAAAAGATTATCAAGAGTTACATGGTTACTACGCTTACGTTCTTCCATTTGAGCACGTTTAGCACGTTCTTCACCAGCAGCTCTAGCAGATTTTTCATCATCAAAGACAACAAAGCGATCTCCAGCTTCAGGAACACCACTTAAACCGGTAATTTCAACTGGGGTAGATGGTGTAGCTTCTTTAACACGACGACCATGTTCATTAACCATGGTTCTAACGCGCCCAAATGTATTACCAACAACAATTGGATCACCAACATGCATTGTTCCTTGTTGAACTAATACTGTAGCAATTGAACCTTTACCTGGATCAAGTTTAGCTTCAATAACTGATCCGGCTGCATTTTGATCAGGGTTGGCTTTAAGTTCGAGAACTTCTGATTGAAGAATAATCATATCCAATAATTCGTCAATATTTGTACCCATCTTAGCTGAAATATCAACAAAGATAGTGTCACCACCCCAGTCTTCAGGAATTAAACCATATTCAGTTAATTGTTCCTTAACATGGTCAGGGTTAGCACCAGGCTTATCAATTTTATTTACAGCTACAATAATTGGTACTTCAGCAGCTTTAGCATGATTAATAGCTTCTACTGTTTGTGGCATAACACCGTCATCAGCAGCAACTACTAAAATAGTTAAATCAGTCACATCAGCACCACGAGCACGCATTTCTGAGAAGGCAGCATGTCCAGGTGTATCAAGGAAGGTAATTAAATTATCACCATGCTTTAATTGATAAGCACCAATTCCTTGAGTAATACCGCCGGCTTCACCCGCTGTAATGTGACTGTGACGTAATTTATCAAGCAAAGTAGTTTTACCATGATCAACGTGTCCCATGATAGTAACAACTGGTGGACGTGATACTAAATTATCAGTATTTTGTTCTTCTTCTTCGAACATCTTATCAATATCTGAAATATCAACTTCAACCTTTTGTTGAGCTTCAATCCCATAATCAGCTGCCAATAATTCAACCGTATCATTATCAAGTGATTGGTTTTGGTTAACCATTACACCCATCATGAATAATTTCTTGATAATTTCAGCTGGTTCACGATGAATCTTCTTAGCGATTTCAGCAACATTAATACCTTCGCTATATTCTAACACGTCAGGTAATGGACGTTCCTTACGTACAGTTACAACCTTCTGCTTATTTTCTTTCAAACGACCGTCACGTTTAGCACGACGGTTTTTCTTCTTGTTTTTACGATTTTCTTTATTGAAAGGCTTATTATTACCGTTATTATTAGAGAAACGATTGTGATTTCGGTTGTTAAATCTTTCTTGTTTCTTTTCCTTATTTTCATCAGCCTTTGGAGCAACTGCTTGAGCTTCCATTCTAGCATTGTTAGCTCGATTACCCGCTTGTTCATTTGATTTTCTGAAATTATTGCGACGATTATTATTTTGATTTGCTGTTGTTCGATTATTATTGTTATTTTGTCGTCTATTATTATCTTTTGAACTATGCTTCTTATTTGAAGCTTTTTGTACAGGTTGATGTTTTTCGGCAGCTACTTCACGGGTAGCTTCAACGGCCATTCTAGTAGCTTTAGCCATTGATTGACGCATCTTTTCTTGACGTTCTTGCCGTGATTTTTGACTAGCTTTTCTAGTATCATTATTTTGCTTTCTAGCCGCTGGTTTATTGGAATTGGCTTTATTTTTGTTTTCGTTTGACTTCAAGCGTTGAATACCTTTCGTTCCGTTTTGAGCAGGATGATTACTTTTTTTAACAACTGTTTTTCCTGTCTTACTTGAACGGTATTTAGGAGTATGCTTTTCAGCTGTCTTTGGTTTGCTTTCTGATTTTTTATTAAAGATACCACGAATTTTACTTTCGATTGCATCATCAATCGTTGACATATGGTTCTTTATATCTAAACCATTAGCTTGTGCTTTTTCGACAATATCTTTGCTTGAAACATTAATTTCTTTGGCTAATTCATAAATTCTCTTTTTACCCATTGTCTCACGCTCCTATTTTTTTAATTTTGTAATTAAACTTTTCGCAAAGCCCTCGTTTTGCGTGGCAATTACTGAGCGGTCTTGTCCAATTGCTTTTGATATTTCTTGCTTTTCACCAATTTCAAAAATTGGAACTTCATAGTAAGAACATTTATCGTTAATCTTCTTTTTGGAAGATTCACCAATATCAGTGGCAATTAAGACAATTCTTGCTTTTTTACTACGGACACTCTTTAAGACTAAATCTTGTCCTGTAATTAAATTTCTTGAACGTTGCATTAGTCCAAGATAGTTAAAAATATCTTTTTTCATCATAATTATTTGCCGAATAGTTCTCGACGGGCTTGCTGATGATCAACATAAGCAATTAAATCATCATAAAACTGATCGTCAATTTTTAGACCAAATGTTTTATCAAAAGTTCTTTGTTTTTTGGCTTGTTCGGCAATTTTTACATCTAAGCCAATATAAGCGCCTCTACCAGCTGCTTTACCAGTTGGATCAATGCTAACTTCGCCTTCTTTATTTTTTACAACACGTACTAATTCTCGTTTAGGAAACATTTGATTAGTCACAATGTCTTTACGCATTGGTATTTTCCTGGGTTTCATACAAATCCCTCCAGCCTAAAAATTATTCTGGTTGATCTTCACTTTCATCGTCTTCTTCGGCATATTCAGAAGCATCTGTTTCTGACTTAATATCAATCTTATATCCAGTTAATTTAGCTGCCAAGCGAGCATTTTGACCACGCTTACCGATAGCTAATGATAATTGATAATCAGGAACGATTACCATACATGCATTTTCTTCTTCCTCATTGAATAAAACATCAATAACTTCAGCAGGATTTAAGGCATTAGCAATATATTCAGCAGGATCTTCTTCCCATTGAACAATATCCATGTTCTCGCCGTGAAGTTCATTAACGATTGTTTGAACCCGTTGACCTCTTGGACCAACACAAGTACCAACAGCATCAATGTCTGGATTATTAGAGCGAACGGCCACTTTAGCACGATCTCCAGCTTCACGTGCGATTGACATAATTTCTACAGTTCCATCATATATTTCAGGAACTTCTTGTTCAAACAAACGCTTTAACATACCAGAAGCAGTTCTTGATACGAATACTTGAGGTCCCTTGCCATTATCATCAACTTTTGTAACATAAACTTTGATATGATCATGTGGTTCGTATTGTTCACCAGGAATTTGGTCTTGCTTTGACATAACAGCTTCTACGCCGCCTAAATCAACGTAAACATATCGATTATCACGACGAGCTACTTCACCAGTAATGATTTCATCTTCATATTGACTATATTTTTGATAGATAACACTACGTTCAGCTTCACGAACACGTTGCATAATTACTTGTTTAGCTGTTTGAGCTGCAATTCGTCCAAAGTTTTTAGGAGTTACTTCAAATCGAATCTCATCTCCAACTTCATAAGCACGATTAATAGTTAAAGCTTCTTTTAAGCTAACTTCAGTTTGGTCATCTTCAACTTCATCAACCACTTTTTTAACTGCATAAACATGAATATCACCTTTACGCTCATTAAATTCCACTTCAACATTTTGAGCTTGCCCATAATTACGTTTGAAGGCTGAAACTAATGCAGCTTCTAAAGCATCAATTACAATTTCTTTTTTGATACCTTTTTCTTCTTCTAAAACATTAAGAGCATTAATCATTTCTTTACTCATTTTATAAAATCTCCTCTAAATCTTGATTGCTAAGCGAGCAAATGCAATTTGATTGTACGATACTTTTAATTCTTTATGTCTAGTTTTGTCTAGGTAATCTAATACTAATTCGTCATTATCAAAGCTCTTTAAATATCCCTCGAAAACCTTTTGCTTATTGATTGCTGCATAAAGTGAAATGTGTATATATTCTCCCACAGAATTCAATAAATCTTTTTTAGTCTTTAGTGGCCGTTCAGCTCCAGGGGATGAAACTTCCAGAAAATAAGCCTGTGGTATTGGATCTGGATCTTGTTCATCTAACACTTCACTTAATTCATCACTAATTGTGGCACATTCTTCAATATTGATGCCACCAGGCTTATCAATATAAACTCGTAAAAACCAGCTTTGTCCCTCTTTAACAAATTCAACTTCTACTAATTCAAAATGATGTTTATCTACTAGAGGTTGAACTAGTTCTGTTACTTTTTCAACAACACTGTTACTCAACGTGAACCTCCAAAAAATATCTTTTCCAATAAAAAGAGCGAGCATCTCTGCTCACTCTTCAATCGAGTATAAAATTACTATCATAAATATAACATTTGACAGAATTTTTTGCAAATTTTTAGAATAAGCTCAACTGATTTTCATCAGGTAAATCCTTCAAAACGTTATTATTTGTCATAAATTCTATCAATGTTTGTGATACGTGACCACGTTTGGCGATATCCTCTTTGGAAAGGAATGGTTTATCAGCCCTTGCTGTCACAATTTGTTTTGCAACATTCAATCCTAACCCAGGAATCGAATTAAATGGTGCAATTAAAGTATCACCATCAATAATCCACTCTTCAGCATCAGACTTATCAATATCAACCATTTTAAATGAAAATCCACGCTCCATCATTTCGTTCGCTAATTCCAAGACGGTTAATAAATTCTTCTCTTTAGTTGAAGCTTCATTACCTTTATCATTAATTTCTTTCATTCGATTTTTGATTGCTTCTTTGCCACGTGACATTGCAACCACATCAAAATCGTCAGCTCTAACTGTAAAATAGGCAGCATAATAAACCAAAGGAAAATAAACTTTGAAATATGCAATTCGAAGTGCCATTAAAACGTAAGCAGAAGCATGGGCTCTGGGGAACATATATTTAATTTTCCCACATGAATTGATATACCAATCTGGTACGCCAACTTCTTCCATTTTCTCAACATACCCATCTGGAATACCTTTACCTTTACGAACAGCTTCCATGATAGTAAATGATGATTGTGAATCCAAGCCATAATGAATCAAATCCATCATGATATTATCACGACACCCGATAACATCCTTTAAGGTAACAATACCATCTTTGATTAAATCTTCCGCATTCCCTAACCACACATCAGTACCATGTGACAAACCAGAAATTTGTAACAATTCTGAATAAGTTGTTGGATGAGTTTCTTCTAACATTCCTCGAACAAATCGAGTACCAAATTCAGGAATACCTAAAGTACCCGTTTTTGATTGGATTTGCTGTTCAGTAACACCTAACACTTCAGGGCCCGAGAATAACTTCATCACACCAGGATCATCTGTCGGAATTGTTTCAGGTTTAATACCGGTCAAATCTTGTAATTTACGAATCATAGTTGGATCATCATGACCCAAAATATCCATTTTTAAAATATTGTCGTGGATAGAATGAAAATCAAAATGAGTTGTCTTCCAGGCTGCATTTTGATCATCTGCCGGATATTGAATTGGCGTAAAATCATAAACATCCATATAATCTGGAACAATCAAAATTCCAGCCGGATGCTGGCCAGTAGTTCGTTTAACCCCTGTTGCACCACTAGATAAACGATCAATTTCAGCACCTCTTAAGTGTAAGTTATGATCTCTTTCGTATGCTTTAACATAACCATAAGCTGTTTTATCAGCAACCGTTCCAATCGTTCCGGCACGGAAAACATTATTTCTACCGAACAAAACTTGCATGTAATTATGTGCAATTGGTTGATAATCACCAGAAAAGTTTAAATCGATATCAGGAACTTTGTCCCCCTTAAAACCTAAGAAAGTTTCAAAAGGAATATCTTGTCCATCACCAATCATTAACGTTCCACACTTAGGACATTTTTTATCGGGCAAATCATAACCTGATCCATATTCACCTTTCGTAAAGAAATGCGAATAACGACAATTTGGGCAGCGATAATGAGGTGGCAGTGGATTCACTTCAGTAATTCCATACATCGTAGCTACAAAACTAGAGCCAACTGAACCACGAGAACCAACCAAATAACCATCTTTATTACTCTTGTGTACTAAACGTTGTGCAATCCAATAAATAACAGAGAAACCATTTTTAATAATACTAGTTAACTCTTTATCAAGTCTTTTGCTTACAATTTCTGGTAATTCATCACCGTACATTTCATGGGCTTTGCTTAATGATAAACGTTTAATTCTTTCATCTGCTTCTGGAATCTTAGGTGTATATAGTTTGTCCTTAACGGGACTAATGTCATCAATTGAATCAGCAATTTTATTAGTATTAGTAACAACAATCTCTTTCGCTTTTTCTTCACCGAGAAAAGCAAAGTCTTCCAGCATTTCATCAGTTGTTCTAAAATGCACATCAGGTAATTCGCTTCGATTTAAAGGATTAGCACCACCCTGTGAACTGATTAAAATTTTGCGGTAAATAGCATCTTCTGGATTAAGATAATGAACATCCCCGGTAGCAACAACTGGAATATCCAAATCTTCACCAAGTTTAACAATATTCTTAATAATTTCTTCTAACTTGGCAATGTCACTAACTAATTCTTGATCAATTAAAGGTTGGTATACCGGTTTAGGCATTACCTCTAAATAATCATAAAATTTGGCTTTTTGTAAGGCATCAGCGTAACCTTTTTGCATCATGGAAGTAAAGACTTCACCACTTGAGCAAGCAGACCCAACAATAATACCTTCACGCAATTCCTCTAAATCAGAACGACGAACTCTAGGAACTCGGAAGAAATTTTTAACATTAGAACGAGAAACAATTTTAAATAGATTTTTTAATCCGTCTTGAGTTTTTGCAATTAAAATGGCATGGCTGGGACGAGCATGCTTATATGCATCATTCTTATCATCATAATCATTGAGTTGGTCATGGTATTGAATATTATAACGATCCTCAGCATCTTTTAAGAAAAGATGACACAAATGACCAGTACTTTCCGCATCAAAGATAGCTCGGTGATGATGTTCCAGGACAACGCCAAATTTTTTAGCCAAAGTATTTAACCGGTATCCTCTTAAATTTGGATACAAAAAGCGAGCCAATGTTAATGTATCAATAATAGGATTCTTAATTTCTTCCATGTTGTGTCTCAAATAACCGGTATTCATAAAACCAATATCGAATGTAACATTATGACCAACGATTATGGCATCACCATAAAATTCCCGAAACTTTTTAAAAACTTCTTCTTCACTTAATGATCCTCGAACCATTTCATCTGTGATACTGGTTAAATTAATAGTCGTTTCAGATAATGGAAAACCAGGGTCGATAAATTCTTCAAATTGGTCAATAACATTTCCGTTTTCCATCTTAACTGCAGAAAGTTCGATTACTTTATCATAAATCGCTGATAAACCAGTTGTTTCAACGTCAAAGATAACGTACTGCGTATTTTTTAATGGTACATGTTTGGGGTTATATGCAATTGGAACTCCATCGTCAACCAAATTAGCTTCAACGCCAAACAAAGGTTTAACACCGTTCTTTTTTCCAGCACTATATGCTTCAGGAAAAGCCTGTAAACCAGAATGATCTGTAATAGCTAATGCTTTATGCCCCCACGCAGCCGCTTGACTCATAAAATCACTGGCACTATTAGTAGCATCCATTGTACTCATATTAGTGTGAAGATGTAATTCAACACGTTTGTCATCCGCTGTATCTTGTCTTTTAGCATGTGAGATTTCCATAATGTCATAGGCATTCATGGCTAAATCTTTCATGAAAGTATCATTTTGAATACTTCCTCGGGCTTTAACCCACATTCCTTTTTTTACAGCCGCAAACATAGCTTCATCATTTTCATTTCGAGAAAACTTTTTAACGACAATCGAAGAGCTATAATCTGTAACTTTCATAATTAAAAGTTGTCGTTCAGAACGTAATTTTCGTACTTCTACGTCAAAAACATAACCCTCAATCGTGACTGAACGTTCCTCTTGGGTTATATCTGCTAAGCGTGTTATATCGTCTTTATCAGAAATAGGTTTTCCTAATTGAACTTTTCCATTAATTGGTGCGACACTTTTTTGATTTTTTTGGCTCTCAACTTTTTTAATAGCTGCTGCTGCTTTTTTAACCATGTCCTGATCATGTTTAATTTTTTCAGCATGGAAATCTTGTAATTTTTGTTGACCATTTTTAGAATCAACCTTAGTTTTTATTCGGAAATCTTTAAATCCAACTTTTTTATAAACTTTACAAATGTCATCTAAAACATCATTATTTAATAAATTAGATGTTATATCATTATCAACAATGATAGATAAAATACCATTTTCAAATTTTATAATAGAGTTATCACAAAGGATTTTTGTTAATGAGGATTGTAATTTAATGTTTTGAATAACCCAGTCCCAATAATCCAAAATAATCCGTTCAGTTGGCTGATAATTAGAATAGCTAATCGAAAATTCTACATTAGCAATTGTATTAAAACTTTGTCTTAAATTAGTTAAAAATCTTTGGAAAACATCAAATGATAAAATATTTGGCAATTCAAACTCAAAATTCCAAATTCGTGATTCACTATGGACAACTAATGATTTTATCCGACCTTCTTTAAGTTCTGATAAATCATTCAACTGAATTTGATCTAACAAAATTTTAAATTGTTCATGACTATTTAGGCCCACTTTTATCCTCCTTGTTTTAAAAAATAATAAAGCTGGGACTTTTACCCCAGCTTTAGTTGATTATTTAATTAAGCTTGATTTAACAAAATTTCAATATTGTTTTTCAATTCTTCTAATTTAACTTCAACTGTTTCACCAGACTTACGAAGTTTTAATTCAACAATACCATCACTGGCCTTTTTACCAACCGTAACACGAAGCGGTATTCCAATTAAATCAGAATCAGCAAACTTCACGCCAGCTCGTTCTTTTCGGTCGTCAATTAAAACATCATAGCCAGCCTCAACCAATTCTTGATTAATATTATTAGCGATAGTCATTTGTTCTTCATTTTTAGCATTAACGGGAATAATATGAACATCGAAAGGTGCAATGTTCTTTGGCCAAACCAATCCATGCTCATCAGCCATTTGTTCAGAAATAGCAGAAAGTAAACGACTAACTCCGATTCCATAACATCCCATAATAACTGGTACAGCACGCCCATTTTCATCAAGTACTTTGGCACCTAATGATTCAGAATACTTGGTCCCAATCTTGAAAATATGACCAATTTCAATACCCTTAGTGAATTTCAATTCACCTTTACCGTCTGGTGCTAATTCTCCTTCTTGAACTACTCGAATATCAGCATATTGATCAACGTCAAAATCTCTCTTAGCATTAGCATTTAAATAATGGAAACCATCTTCATTAGCTCCAACAACACTATTAACCATTTGTTCAACATATTTATCGGCAATAATAGTTAAATCTTCTGGTTTATTTTGAAGAACTGGACCTAACGAACCTAAATGAGCTCCTAATAATTGATAAGCTTCATCGGCAGTTGCTTCTCTTAGCTCATCAGCTTTCAATAAATTAGTTAATTTAACATCGTTTAATTGATCATTACCACGAAGAAGAGCTAAAACTGGTTTGTCATCAGCCATCATTACTAAAGTTTTAATAATACGGCCTTCATCAACATCTAAGAATTTAGCAACTTCGTCAATGGAATGAGCGTCTTTGGTTTCAACTTTTTGTAAATCAGCCTCATCTTCATGAAGATTTAAATCTTGGTATTGACTTGACGCCATTTCCAAATTAGCAGAATAATCACTGGCATCAGAATAAGCAATCGTATCTTCACCAATTGGTGCGATGGCAGAAAATTCTTTAGAGTCATGACCACCCATAGCTCCAGCATCACCAACAATTTCACGATAATTCAAGCCACAGCGATTAAAGATGTTTTGATAAGCTTTTTCAAATTCATGATAACTTTTATCGAGTGATTCTTCAGAAGTATGGAATGAATAGGCATCTTGCATCAAAAATTCACGACCACGTAACAAACCATACCGAGGACGATCTTCATCACGATATTTCATTTGAATTTGATATAAAGTTAATGGTAATTTTTTATATGATTTAATTTCATCACGAATCAAACTAGTCATAGTTTCTTCATGAGTCGGTCCTAAAATAAAGTCACGATCATGGCGATTCTTAAATTTATATAACTCTTGACCATAAGTTTCATATCTTCCAGATTGTTTCCACAATTCGGCAGGTAAAACTGCTGGCGTTAGCATTTCAACCGCATCAATTTTTTTCATTTCTTCACGAATTATTTTCTTAATTTTTTCAATAACTTTAAAAGAAAGTGGTAAATAGGCATACATTCCGGCTGAAATTTGACGAATATATCCAGCTCGAAGCATCATTTGATGACTTAAAGCTTCCGCATCATTTGGAACTTCCTTCATAGTTGGTATCAAAACTTTTGATTGTTTCATTTTTTATATGAACTCCTTTGAAATATTTTTTAAAAATATCTTTGAATATCATTGAAAGTTACTAAGAACATTAGAATTAATAAGAATACAACGCCAATCATATTAATAACTACTTCAGTCTTTTGACTAATTGGTTTTCTTCTGACGGCCTCAATGATATTTAATAATAATTTTCCTCCGTCAAGAGCTGGAATCGGTAATAAATTAACAATTCCTAAATTAAGCGACAAGAACCCTAAAACAGTTAATACAGACATAAATCCTTGACTAGAAGCTTTAGAAGTTGTCGCATATATAGCTACAGGGCCACCTAAATCATTCAGACTAAAATGAGTTAACATTTGACCTAATGAAGCAAAAAGCTCCTTGGTTAATGACCAAGTCTGGGTAAACCCAAATAATATGCGACTGCTAAAATTATTCGTCATGGTAGAAGTGATTCCAATTACTCCAGTATACTTTGTACCTTGTTTTACGGCTTTAGGTGTAATAGATAAAGTCTCATTTTTACCATTATGTTTGACCGTAACTCTTAATTTCTTGTTTGGATTATTGGAAATACCTTTTTGGATATCACTCCAATTATTAACTTTATTAGAATTAATTTCAACTATTCGATCATTATTTTTAATACCTGCTTGTTTTGCAATACCATTATCCAACACTCGTACTTGATTAGAATTTGATGGAACTTCACCAGCAAGAATACCTAACAAAGAAAACACTAAAATTGCCAAAATAAAATTATTAAATGGTCCGGCAAAATTAGTCATAAAGCGATGTAAAACTGATGCTGATTGAAATTGAACGTTCCGTGGTGCAATCCTAACTGCTGTTCCATTTTGTTCAATTAAAAAGGCTTTAGGATCAACTTTAAATCGTTTTAATTCTGATTCATCACCATTTTCATAACCTTCGATAAATAAATCATCTAACAAATCACATTTACTTACATCAAAAGGAATACCTTCATTTTCACCATTATTAGATGTATCAATGGTTGTTACTACATTATTCTCATCAGTAATCAAAGTAATATGTTGTCCAGGCTTAATTTCATCATCTCCATCATCTAGTCCGGCCATCCGAACATATCCACCAATTGGTAAAATTCGAATGGTAAACGTAGTATCACGAATGTTGGCTGCAAATATCTTGGGACCCATCCCTATCGAAAATTCACGGACCAATATGCCAGATTTTTTAGCTGCTAAAAAATGGCCTAATTCATGTACGAATACTAATATACCAAATACAATTACAAAAGTAATAATTGTTGTTATCATAACTATCTCCAATCTAGTCTTAGATTAAACCAATAAAATAAGCTAGCGGTAAAACTAAAAGTAAACTATCAAAGCGATCTAAAATTCCCCCGTGACCAGGCAAGATTTTCCCAGAATCTTTCACACCATAGTAACGTTTCAAAGAAGATTCAATTAAATCCCCATATTGTCCAGCTACTGAAAGAACTAATGTAGTTAAAATAGCCATTAAGATGTTAAGATGTACAATTCCGCTCATTGCAAAAACAATTCCAACTATAACTGCCACCAAAGTACCACCTATTGAGCCTTCCCAAGTTTTGTTTGGACTAATTTGTGGAATTAGTTTGTGTTTTCCAAAACGGCGGCCGATAAAGTAAGCACCACTATCTGTTACCCAAACTGTTAACAATAGATAGAATAACATTCCTAAACCAACCGTACGTGCTTGTACGAATAAATTAAAGCCAAAACTAATGTACATCATCATTAAAGATAAAACTCCGGCATCATCAAAAGTAAAACGATTTTTACTGATGACTACTCTTATTAATAATAAAATAGTGAAGAGTACAAAAATCGTTAAATCATTAAAATGACTTGGTAGGAATGTAAGCCATGCTTTAGGCGCTGTTAATATTAAAGTTCCTAATAAACTAATCGCTGCCTCAGGCGATACCAGTAATATTTTTTTCATAATCAATACTTCGCTCATTGCAATAACTGATAACACAAGTGCAGCAATTTTAATCCAAATCCCACCGAAAAATACGATTGGCAAAAAAATAGCAAGCGCAACTATTGCCGTAATAATTCTTATTTTCAAAATCTAACCTCACTTCTTAACTTTACCAAAACGACGATCACGTTTTTGGTACTCAATAATTGTTTTTATAAATTCATTTTCATTAAAATCAGGCCATAAAACATCACTAAAAACTAACTCAGTGTAAGCAATTTGCCAAAGCAAAAAATTTGAAATACGTTCTTCACCACTAGTTCTGATCAATAAATCAGGATTCTGCAAATTACCTAAAAAACTAGTTTGCAAATTGTTATTTATATCATCCTCAGTAATTTCATCGGCTTTAATTTGTCCATTTTCCACTTTGGCAGCAATTTTTTGTACCATCCGACGAATTTCATCACGACTGCCATAATTAAGAGCAAAATTTAAAATCATTTTAGTTCCGTTGGCTGTTTTACTAATAGCATCGTTTACAGCCTTCTGCGTAGCCTCTGGCAATCCTGAAATATCTCCGGTAACTTTCACTTGAATTCCTTGCTCAATTAACTCTGGAACAAATTTATCAAAGAAGGTAATAGGCAATTTCATTAAGAATGACACTTCATCACTGGGTCTTTTCCAATTTTCAGTTGAAAATGCATAGAGCGTTAATACCTTAACCCCAATTTTACTAGCACTTTTGGTAATTAATCTAACAGTATCCATGCCTTTTTTATGTCCCGCTACCCTTGGCATAAAACGTTTTTGTGCCCAGCGGCCATTTCCGTCCATAATGATAGCTACATGCTTTGGAATATTGTCATTAAGTTCATTTATCAAATTTTTATTAGTCATAGCATTCTCCAATAATTTTTAAGTCCTAATTAAAATAAAAGAGTTAAAACTAAATAACCGTTTCAACTCTGATACTTATGTCTTTCAAAAATTATCCTTCAAGTACTTCTTTTTCTTTTGCAGCTACTATTTCATCAACAACTTTAATAGCTTTATCAGTTATATCTTGAGTTTGTTTTTCAAGGTTACGTAATTCGTCATCGTTATATTCACCGTTCTTGTTACCTCGCTTTAAGGTGTCCATAGCTTCACGACGAACATTTCTTATGGCAATTTTACCCTTTTCACCTTCAGCTTTAACATTCTTAGCCAATTCTTTTCTGGTATCTTCTGTTAATTGTGGGATAACCAAACGGATTGCTGAACCATCGTTGGCTGGGTTAATACCTAAATCAGACATCAAAATTGCTTGTTCAATGCCATCTAAAGCAGTTTTATCATATGGTGTAACTAATAAAACTCGTGGTTCTGGAATTGAAATAGATGCCATTTGATTAAGTGGTGTAGGTGCACCATAATAATCCACAGTTATCTTATCAAGTAAAGAAGCATTAGCGCGACCAGCTCTGATTGAGCCTAAATCACGTTCTAAGACTTGTTGAGCCTTTTTCATTTTATCTTGAGCAGTTTTTAGTGTTTCGTTATTATTCAATTTATTCCCCTCTTACAGTTGTACCAATGTTTTCGCCAATAACAACCTTTTTGATGTTACCAGGATGATTTAAGTTAAATACTACTAATGGAATATTGTTTTCCATTGATAAAGAACTTGCAGTTGTATCCATTACATTCAATCCTTTATCGATAATATCCATATGCGTTAATTCAGTAAATTTAACAGCAGATGAATCTTTATTAGGATCTGCAGAATAAATACCATCCACACCATTTTTAGCCATTAAAATAGCTTCTGCTCCAACTTCAGCAGCTCTAAGTGCAGCAGTAGTATCAGTTGAGAAGTATGGGCTACCAGTTCCAGCAGCAAAAATAACAATGCGGCCTTTTTCAAGATGGCGAACGGCTTTGCGACGAATATAAGGTTCTGCAATTTGTCTCATTTCAATTGAAGTTTGCACACGAGTTGGAACACCTAAAGATTCCAAGCTATCTTGTAAGGCAAGAGCATTCATAACTGTACCAAGCATGCCAATATAGTCTGCTTGAACTCTTTCCATACCTAATTGTTCTCCAGTTTCACCTCGCCACATGTTACCGCCACCAACAACAACCGCAATTTGAACACCGAGGTCATGAACATCTCGAAGTTCTTCGGCAACTTTTTGAATAACAGGTGGATTAATACCTGTTCCCTTTTCTCCAGCAAGTGCTTCACCACTTAGCTTCATAATTACACGCTTATATTTAACTTCTTCAGACATCTTATGGCCTCCTATGTTTAATTTCCTTTTACAATTCTATCATAAAACCATTAATCCGACACTTAATAATTGCGGTAAGATATATTTAGATAAAATTTTAGAAAGGAATTTTTTTATATGAATCCTTCAATGCCCTTTTTTAAAGAAATAATGAAAGATCCAGAAAATGAATATTATACTAAAAAAGGATGGCATCCTATATATACGGTTAATAAAGATGCTAAAATTTTAATTATTGGCCAAGCTCCTGGTAAAAAGGTCCAACAGACTGAAATCATGTGGAACGATAAAAGTGGAGACCGTCTCAGAAAATGGATGGGAATCAATCGAGCAACCTTTTATGACCCAACCAAAATAGCTGTGATACCAATGGATTTTTATTATCCAGGAAAAGCAAAAAGCGGTGACGTACCACCTCGCAAAGACATCACAGCTAAGTGGCATAAAAAATTAATTAATTATATGCCGAATTTAAAATTAATTATTTTAGTTGGTTCTTATTCACAAAAATATTATTTATCCACCAAAGACAAGAAATTAAATTCAACAGAAATGATTAAAAACTATAAAAACTATTTGCCTAAGTATTTTCCAATTGTTCACCCTTCTCCAAGAAATAATATTTGGCTAAGCAAAAATCCATGGTTCTTAACCAAAGTTATCCCTGATTTAAAGAAAAAAGTAAATAGTATCCTAAATTAAAAAGCTTATAGATTTTAAAAATAAAATCTATAAGCTTTTTTCTATTTCCAGTGTTCATTAATAAATTTTTGACGGCCTCCAGCTTCTTCAATCATATAACGAAATGGATCTTTTTTATAAAAATCTTGATGATATTCTTCAGCAGGATAAAATGGCATCGCATCTTCAATTTTTGTCACAATTGGCTTATCAAATTTCTCAGAAGCAGCCAACTGTTTTTTAGATTCCTCTGCAATTTTACGTTGCTCTGGACTATTTACAAAAATAACCGGACGATATGTGTCACCACGATCTTGGAATTGACCCATTGCATCTGTTGGATCTGTCTGATGCCAATAAATTTCAACTAATTGCTTATATGAAATTATGCTTGGATCAAAAGTGATTTTTACAGCTTCAGTATGACCCGTAGTATGGCTGCACACCTGTTCATATGTTGGATTAGGCACGTGCCCTCCAGTATATCCTGAAACAACACTAATAATTCCCGGTTGCTCATCAAAGGGCTTCACCATGCACCAAAAACATCCACCAGCAAAAATTGCAGTTTCTTCCATATAAAATCACTCCTTCGATTTAATACGGAAATTTTATAATATTTAAGCCTGTTATACAATTATTTTGCTTATAAAAAAAGAACCTCCAAAACAGGAGGTTCTTTGCCAAAACAAATATTAGTCTTGTTCCATTTCCTTACGAACTTCTTCGGCAAAGTCAACAGTTTGTTTTTCGATACCTTCACCAACTTCGTAACGGATAAATGCTTTAACACGTCCGCCTTTTGAAGAAACGTATTCAGCAACAGTTTGGTCTGGGTTCTTAACGAATTCTTGATCTTCCAAACTCATATCTGCCAAGAATTTGTTCAAACGACCATTAACCATCTTTTCAACGATATTAGCTGGTTTTCCTTCGCCTTCAGCTTCTTTACTCAATACTGTACGTTCGTGTTCCAAAACATCACTAGGAACTTCATCACGGTTTACGTATTGAGGATTAATAGCAGCAACGTGCATAGCAACGTCTTTAGCAGTTTCTTCATCAGCACCTTCAACTAATACAAGAGCTGCAATCTTACCACCCATGTGTAAGTATGAACCAAAATGTTCATTTTCACCCTTATCTAAAGTAGCAAAACGACGAAGAGAAATCTTTTCTCCAATAACTTGAGTAGCTTCAATAATATCATCATTGATTGTACCGTCAGTTGTCTTCAACTTAAGAGCTGCTTCAACGTCTTTAGGTTCTTCTAAAGCGATTTGTGAAGCAATTTCTTTAACTAAGTCTTTGAAACGTTCGTTTGAAGCAACAAAGTCAGTTTCTGAGTTAACTTCAACAATTGCTGCAGTGTTATCATGCATTTCAACATCTGCTAAACCTTCAGCAGCAACACGATCACTCTTCTTAGCAGCTTTAGCGATTCCCTTTTCACGAAGAAAATCAACCGCTTTATCCATGTCACCTTCTGTAGCAACAAGGGCTTTCTTAGCGTCCATCATACCGACACCAATTTTATCACGTAATTCTTTAACTAATTTAGCTGAAATACTTGCCATCTTAATGGCCTCCTTAGTTTGTATTAAAAAAGCTGTCTTAATCTCAGGCCTAAAAGGTCTCAAATTACGACAGCCTAAGTTATATATTATTCGTTGCCTTCTTCAACAGACTTCTTCAAATCTTTGAGTGAGTCTGAACTTACACCTTCAACAACAACTTCTTCAACTTGTTCTTCATCTTCACCTTGACGACCTTCAATAACAGCGTCAGCCATCTTAGCAGTGATTAAACGAACAGCACGAATAGCATCATCATTAGAAGGAATAATAACATCAACTTGATCTGGGTCAGAGTTAGTATCAACCATAGCAACTACTGGGATGTTTAATTTGTGAGCTTCTTTAACAGCGATTTGTTCCTTACGAGGATCAACAACAAACATAACATCTGGAATTGATGGCATATCTTCAATACCACCCAAGAATTTTTCAAGTTTATCTTTTTGTTTGTTTAAAAGAGCAACTTCTTTCTTAGGTAATACTTCAAAAGTTCCATCTTCTGACATCTTCTTCAAATCTTTCAAACGATGGATACGTTTTTGGATTGTCTTCCAGTTTGTAAGAGTTCCACCTAACCAACGGTGGTTAATATAAAATTGACCAGCGCGCTTAGCTTCTTCTTCAATCGCAGTTTGTGCTTGTTTCTTTGTACCAACAAAAAGAACAACACCGTCATTAGCAGCAACATCTTTGATGAAGTTGTATGCATTATCGATAAGCTTTACAGTTTTTTGTAAATCGATAATGTAAATACCATTACGTTCTGTAAAGATAAATGGCTTCATCTTAGGGTTCCAGCGACGTGTTTGGTGACCGAAATGTACACCAGCTTCAAGTAATTGTTTCATAGAAATAACTGACATGTTATTTTCCTCCTAGTTTTTTCCTCCTTGACCTTCAATGGCTTTCGCACTCCGAAGAGCACTCCGAAAGCTTCCAATCAAGTGTGTTTTAGTCAAATGACCGATAATAATTTTAACTTAATTACGGATAGGTTTCAAGTAATAAACTTCGAAATTAATTTTTATAATGAAACTTCAAATTCAGAACTACCATTTTTAATTAAATCACGGTTATTATTCAAAGCAAATTGAACCATATTTTTAACCGCTGTCTTAGTATAGAAAGCAGCATGTGGTGTAATCATAACATTTAGACGGTTTGCTAAATTATTAAAGATTGGGTCATCAATTGGTTCACCATGATGATCAACATCAAAAATGCCAACTTCATTTTCGTAAGTATCCAAAGCAGCCCCAGCAACTTTATGACTATCCAAAGCATCAATTAAAGCTTGTGAGTCAATAAGTGTTCCACGGGCAAAGTTTAGAATGTATACACCATCCTTCATCTTATCAAAGGCTTTTTTATCTAGCATGTGGTAATTATCCTTAAGAGCTGGAACATGCAATGTAATTACATCAGCTTGTTTGTATAATTCGTCTAATGTATCAACATACAAACCTTGTTTTTCAATATCTGGATTTCTAAATACATCATAAGCAACTACCTTAGCACCAAATCCTTCAAAAATTTGGATTGCTGCACGTCCAATACGTCCAGTACCGATAACACCAACAGTTAAAGTGTTTAATTCAGTGGCGATATCTGGAGCCCAATGATAATTGCCACGACTCATTTTATCTTCAAATTCTGGGATGCGACGTAAAAGTGCCATCAATTGAGTAACTGATAATTCAGCAATAGCACTTGGTGAGTATGCAGGAACATTTGATAATTTAATACCATTTTCCTTTAAAACATCAAAAGGAACATTATCAGTCCCAACGTTTCGAATTGAGAATGATTTAATATTAAATGATTTCATTTTATCGAAAATTTCAGAAGTATATGGCTTTTGTTGATATGCAACTACCCCATCATATCCTTTGGCTAAATCAATATTATCCTTGGTCAATAGATCTGGAACTGTCTTCACCTGAATATCATTCTTCTTTTCCCATTCTTTCACAAATGGTTCTTCATCTGGTCTAATATTATAAGCAATAATCTTCATAAAATGATCTCCCCTCAAGTAAATGTAATACACGTTCACAAATACTGTAGCTCAATTAAACGAAAATTGATAGGGGTACACCGTTTTTTTTTAAATAATTAACCTTATCGCTTCTTTTTTGATGCTTAAATTTATATTCTGCGCTTAGGGCATCATGTTTATTTTCAAATTTTTCAAAATAAATCATCTTTAGAGGGTGACGCTTTTTCACTTTCGTGTATTTTGCACCACGATAAGTTTGATGTTGTTTTAATCGATGTTTTAAATTAGTTGAGAATCCACCGTACAATGATTTATCAGCACAAAGTAAAACATAAAAATAAAATCCATTACTTTCTGGTATCTTCAGTTCCATATAATAATTTTTTTACCTCTTTTGAATATTCCAAGCCATCATAAACAATAATTGGCTTTAAAACCCTCATACCATTTGGTTTACCATCTTTAATGGCTTCAATTAAAACAATATTAGCTTCTTCATCAATTCGAGAATGAGCAAATTGAATCCGCTTAGGAGCTAAACGATGTTGTTGCATTTTAGCTAATATTTCTGGTAAACGGTCTGGACGATGAACTAGATGAAATTTACCATTCATTTTTAACATTTTTTGTGAAACATCCAATATTTCATCCAAATTTGTTGTTAATTCGTGTCTGGCCATTGCCAAGTATGAATTAGGATTCTTTTTACTTTGATTTTCATTCACAAAATAAGGCGGATTACATACTACATCGTCTACACTGTCGGCTTCAATATATTTTAATGAATCTTTTAACGGAATATTTAAAACATTAAACCGCTTTTCCAAATGGTTTAACAAAATACTTCTTTGCGCCATATCTGCTAATCTGCTCTGAATTTCAACCATGGTTACTTTAGCCTTACTTTTATTAGATAAAAATAAGCCAATTGCTCCATTTCCAGCACATAAATCGATTATTTTATTTTTAGAACCTTTTTTTACATTGGCAAAATTAGCCAATAAGACTGCATCTAATGAAAATGAAAAGACTTCTGAACTTTGAATAATTTTAATATCGTCACGATACAACTGATCAATTCTTTCATTTGGTAATAACTTAACCGACATAAAAACTCCTTTTACTTTTAAACCACACAATAATATAATTAACTATCGATAAAAATAGAAAGATAGGTATTTATATGTTTTATTCATTTATTAAACAAATCGCAGCAGGATTAGTTTTTTTGCTAAATGGAAAAACTAATATTAAAAATAAAAATCGCATTCCTGATGGATCGTATGTATTAGTTGCGCCACATCGAACTTGGATGGATCCTATTATTTTTGCTTTGAGTGCTTACCCCAAACAATTTAGTTTTATGGCCAAACAAGAACTTTTCCAAAATAAATTGGTATCTTGGTTTTTAACCAAAATGCATGCTTTTCCCGTTGATCGACAAAATCCAGGACCTTCAGCTATTAAAATTCCTGTAAAAGCTTTACGAAAAGACAAATTATCAATTATGATTTTTCCATCAGGAACTCGTCATTCGCAAGAACTTAAAAATGGCGCCTTTGTTATTGCCAAATTAGCAAATAAACCATTAGTTCCGGTTGTATATCAAGGACCATTGACTTTTAAAAACATTATTAAACGACAAAAGATGAATGTGAATTTTGGTGACCCTATTTATATCGACCGAAAAATGAAAATGGATGATGAAAATTTCACTAAATTAGAAAATCAATTGAATAATATATTTAAACAGCTAGATGATGAAATAAATCCAAATTATAAATATGTAGATCCTGCTAGTAAAAAATAACTTTCAAAAAAAGAAATTCAATCCGAATTAAATCGAATTGAATTTCTTTTAATTATTTTTGCTTCTTAGATTGATTTTGCATAGCAGTCATCATTTGATGTAATTTCTTTTGAGATGGCTTTTGTCCCATCTGAAGCATCATAGTACGAAGCATATCTTCATTAATTGGAGGATTATTTTTTAAATAATTTTCCATATAGCGACGGGCAAAGAAGAAGCCGCCAACCGCTCCAAGCATTAAAGCGATAATAATAAAAGTAATCCAAAGTCCAGTTGACATATTACAACCCTCCTAGCAATAGTTTACTTCTACTATTCTACACAAGTTTTATTCAAAAAAAAACCCTGATTTAATCATCACGTAAGCCCTTTTTTCTTTGAACCTCTTTAACTTTATCTGGAGTAACTTCCTTACCATCTTTATCGAAAATTTTCATCATTTCAATTTGGCTTCTAAAACTTTCTCTAAATTTCTTTAAATATTTTTGTCTAAGATCTTTACGTTCAATCTCTTCAAGTTCACTTAACCCTTCCGACTTAGCCTTCTTTGCTAATTCATTAATTCTTTCAATAAGCTTTTTCATTTCATTATCAGCCATTTTTATCACCTCATTTTTATACTCTTATTTTACCTAGTTTCTTTAACTTAATCAAGAAATACGAACATTTGTTTGAGAGACTTTATTTTTTATGATAAAATTTAATAAATTAGTACGGAGGAAGAATATATGGCCGATAAAATAAGCGATAAACAATATAATGTATTAGCTTACATATATGATCAAGTTCAAAGCCAAGGTTATCCACCAACCGTCAGAGAAATTGGAAAAGCAGTTGGATTATCATCTATATCAACCGTCCACGGTCACTTAGACCGATTACAAAAAAATGGATATTTACAAAAAAATCCAAATAAAACCAGAGCAATTGATATTACTGAAAAAGGTCTGGAAGTTTTGGGCGTAAAACATTCCGGTCAAATGCCTCTTTTAGGTTTAGTAACTGCTGGAGAACCAATCTTAGCAGTTCAAAATGCAACTGACTACTTTCCGATTCCGCCTGAATTTAAAAACGATGAAGATGATTTGTTTATGCTAACAATTCGTGGTGAAAGTATGATTAATGCCGGTATCTTATCTGGTGATAAAGTCATTGTCAAAAAACAACCAACCGCTGATAATGGTGAAATTGTTATTGCTATGAATGATGAAAATGAAGCTACTTGCAAAAGATTTTTTAAAGAGAATAACCATTTCAGACTACAACCCGAAAATGACACTATGGATCCCATAATCCTAAAAAATGTGAGGATTTTAGGAAAAGTAATTGGCTTATTTCGTAATAATATTTAAATAAAATATCTTATTAATGTTATAATTTTTTTGTAAAGATTAGTGTGATTTGGGAGGAATTTTATGTTATTCATTTTAGTATTGGCAATTGTTACCTTACTACTAGGTATATTCCAATTTTATTCATCAATGAGAAACCGAGGATCTATTTTTAGTAGTTCGCTATTAATTATAATTCCTCTTTTAGTTGTTATTTTCTCGGCACAAAGCGTTATTAAAGAGCATAATGCAAATAAAGCAGCGCCTGCTCCAGGATCAACACTAATGGCTAAATCTTCATCATCAACAAATCTCAAAGATAACAAGATTGAAACCATTAATTCTGAAAGTCAATCAGCTGCAACGCAAATTCAAAAAGAAAATGAAGTTACTAAAAATCTTCAAAAAGCATTTACCAACTTTGGTGATGTTTCATTTGATAAAAATAGTAAAACTTTCGTTGTAAAACCATCTAATGATGAAAATAAGAAAGCTTTTAAACAATTAATGGATCATAAAGACCAAATGAAACAGAGTGGTTTTGAAGATATTCAGAACAAATTTATTGATGTATCTAATAGTATCAAAAAAAATCTAGGCAATGGTTATAGTCTTCAATTAAATCAACCTGATAAAGATGATGCTATGATTAGAGTTCAAGATGGACAAGTTTCATATACAGTTTTTAAGTAACATTTAGATAGTAAAAATCCGTTTAACCATTAGTGGCTAAACGGATTTTTTAATATATTCTTTTATGATTTTTTTGTCCTTTTAATGTAAATTTAGCAGGATCATCATGATAATTCGTTACAAAATCATCAGAGCTAGGTTTCATGGTACTACTATAAATAATTTCATATTGTTCAACACTAACTTTTTGACGAGTTTCTAAAAATGAAACATCATCTTCATTTAGATATTTTTGATAACCTTCCACAACTTTAGCAGCATAAAACTCGCCTTCAGCCCCAGATCCATAACTAAACAAGCCAATTTGATTTTTAGGTGTTAGCTTACCATAAATAAGTAATGAAATTAAACTTAAATACAACGATCCAGTGTATAAATTGCCGACTTGACGATTCAAATATCGACTAGCTTCAAAATTATCTTTTAACAATTGCTGATTTTTTTCATCTTTTGCGGTATCAATGACGGAATTAAATGCTTTTAATCCCATCTTGGTATATGGCAAATGGAAAATTAATGCACCAAAATCATCAATAGTTTGTTTTTCTTGACTTTGATAATTTACAAAAGTATCGTTAAAAAAGTTAATAAATTCTTGAGATGAATATTTTCCATCAACTAAAGCTTCATCTTTATCAAGGGGACGCCAAAAATCCATAATATCTTTGGTTAAATGCGCAGTTTGTGGATTTATTTCTAATATTTTAGGATTAGCAGACATAATCATTGCGACTGCTCCGCCACCTTGTGTTTTTTCACCTAAACTACCAATCCCATATCTCGCAATATCAGTTCCAACCAATAAAACTCGACTATTGGGATGCAAAGCAATATGCCCCATCGCTAGTTGAATACCAGCCGTCAAACCAAAACAAGCCTGTTTTAATTCTACCCCACTAGCTTTATCATTAATCTTCAATAATGATTGAAGATATATAGCACCTGATTTAGAATTATCCACTCCAGATTCGGTACAAAATAAAATTAAATCTATTTTCTGCCGTTCTGAATCATCAATAATCTTATCAGCTGCATTGGCCGCCAATGTGACCGAATCTTGTGAATTACGAATAACCGCTTGTTTACTTTGGCCAATTCCAATCAAGTATTTATTAGGATCTTCATTTCGCACTTTAGCCAGTTCAGCCATATCCATATATAAATCACTGGTGAAAAAACTTAATTTATCAATTCCAATTTTCATAAAGATAACCCCATTAATTTAAAAGTTTTTAAATCTTTCAGCTCTATTTTTAACAATCTCTCTTCTGCTTAATTTTTGTAATTTAATTACTTCTTGATAGATATTATTTCTGATTTTTTCAATACTAGTAGTACTGTCTGGCTCTTCGATAATTTTATCAATTATCCCTTTTTCTAATAAATTATTTGGCGTTAATTCTAATTTATCTGCAGCTTTATCAGCTTTACTAGCGTCTCGCCAAATAATTGATGCATATCCTTCTGGCGATAATACTGAATAAAAACTATTTTTCGTCATCCAAACCTGATTACCAGTGGCTAAAGCCAACGCTCCGCCACTACCAGCTTCGCCAAATATTATACTCAAGATTGGAACTTCTAATTGCATTCCCGTTTGCAAAATACTAGCAATTGCAGAAGCTTGTCCATGATATTCGGCATCTTCTCCTGGATAGGCCCCAGGGGTATTAATTAAAGTTATTATGGGTCTGCCAAATTTTTGGGCTTGCAGCATTAAGCGTTGGGCCTTCCGAAATCCAGCTGGTTGCACTGACCCAAAATGCCTTTTAATATTTTCTTGAATATTTTGTCCTTTTTGAGTTCCAATAACAGTAACTGGTATATTGTTCAGAAATCCAATTCCGCCAATAATTGCATCATCATCTACTCCACCTAGATGATCTCCATGCAATTCAATAAAATCATTAAATAATGTATTTATAAACTTCTTGGTGGAAATTTTATTAGAACTTCTTGCTTCTTTGACTATATCAAAGGCTTTTTTCTTCGTCATCTACTACTTAACACCTCTTTGATGAGCTTTTAGAAGTAATTGAAAAAAATCTTTCAATTTATTTCTTTTAACAACGCCATCAATTAATCCGTTCTTTAATAAAGTTTCTGATTGCTGGAAATCTTGTGGCGGGGTTTGCTGGATTGTTTGCTCGATAACTCTACGTCCAGCAAAACCAATTGTAGTTTTAGGTTCAGCTAAAATGATATCAGCTTGCATTGCAAAACTAGCTGAAACCCCTCCCATAGTTGGATCAGTTAAAACCGAAATATACAATAAATTTGCTTTGCTATGTGTTTCAACAACATTAGAAATTCGAGCCATTTGCATCAAAGATGTGATTTTCTCTTGCATCCGAGCTCCACCAGAAGCACAAAAAATAATGACAGGCAATTGCTTTTGGGTCGCCAATTCAAATAAATGAACCAATTTGTCACCAACAACTTTTCCCATGCTTCCCATAATAAAATGAGAATCCATAATACCAAAGGCCAATTTATAATTACTTATTTTACCTAATCCGACAACAACAGCTTCATTCAAACCGGTTACGTCTTTAGCATTTTTCAGCTTCTTTTGATATTTATCATTATCAGTTTTCGTTCGCATTTCAGTATCGATTTCTTGATATTCGTCAAAAAAAAGATTCAATCTTTCTTTTGCAGTCAAACGAAATCCATAGCCACACTGTTTACACACTTTAAAAGGTAATATATCTTTCTCATAAATCTTAGCATGGCATCTTGGACAGTCTTGCCATATACCGTCAGGAATCTTTTGTACGCGCTTTTTAATTTCTTGGGGTGTGGGATTTTTAAAATTGTGTGCCATTATTCTTACAACTTTCCGTAAATACCTTTTCAATATAATTTGTTGAATAATATTCATTATTAAACCAATCAGAATCTAGTAATGCCTGCAAAAATTTGCAGTTAGTTTTAATTCCAGCTACATTAAATTCTTGCAAAACACGATTCATTTTGATTAACGCATCATGCTTATTTGCATCCTTAACAATTAACTTACAAATCATCGAATCATAATATGGTGATATGTATGATCCATTCATAATTCCTGTATCAATTCTTACACCATAAGTTCCTGTCGGTAAGTATAAATCTTCTACTTTACCAACTACCGGCATAAAACCATGATTTACATCTTCCGCATTAATTCGACACTCAATTGCATATTTTGTAATTTGATTGCTGGGTTGAATAACTGACATTGGTTGTCCCATTGCAATTTTTATTTGTTCTTTGATGAATGAAACTCCGGTAATTTCTTCGGTAATAGTATGTTCTACCTGTAATCTAGTATTCATTTCCATAAAATAGAAACGATGCTTAGAATCCATCAAAAACTCAATTGTTCCCGTATTTTCATAATTAATTTTTTTAACCGCTTTTATCACTAATTGTCCTAGGTATTCACGTTCTTTCGTAGAAATTAGTTTACTAGGCGTAATCTCAATAACTTTTTGATGGTTTCGTTGTAAGGAACAATCTCTTTCTGGAAAATAAATAATCTTACC
>X285_Short_beaked_Echidna__coassemble_389_pt1 | contig 53784 bp, 57 predicted proteins | sample X285_Short_beaked_Echidna__metabat2_high_PE_004 | metagenome-assembled genome bin X285_Short_beaked_Echidna | reverse complement strand
TATTAAATTCATAGCAACGACTATCACCTAAATTAGCAACTACAACCCGTTGTGCAACAAAAAGAGCTAAGACAATCGTAGTACCCATCCCATTTAAATTATCAAAATGTTTGGATGTTTGTAATATTTTTTTATTTTCAATTTGTAGTTGAGTTCTTAACCAATCACTAGCGTCCGAAACGGTATCTACATTTGATGTTTCAAACAAATATCCGATATGTGAAACTGCCATTTCTGAAGCTACTCCGCCACCTTTATTGCCACCAACACCATCAGCAACAATAGTTAAGACTGCCTCTTGATTATTCTTAAATATGCCAACATAGTCTTGATTACTGGTTCTAACTCGCCCTTTATTTGATAAATAAGCATACTTCATATTGTTATCACTTCACTTTTTTGAAATTAGCAATAAAGAAACCATCTGAGCCAAAATCATCTGGATAAATATTAAGTGTTTTATCAACTCGACTAGCTTTTAAATTGTTACTCGTTTTAGTTTTAATTAAAGTAAAATTCGGATGATTTGCTAAAAAGGATTGGACCGTATCTTGATTCTCTTTCCTCAACATTGTACAAGTACTATACGTTAAAATTCCGTCTTCTTTTAAGAATTGAGAAACATTATCCAAAATAGCAACCTGAATTTTATGTAAGTCACTACTATCTTTTTTGGATTTAATATATCTAGTTTCTGGTTTACGCCGAAGTAGGCCAATTCCAGAACATGGTGCATCAATTAAAATCCGATCAAATAAATTTTTTTCATCTATTTTGTCACAAGCATTATGAATTTGAGCGTTTATATTATTTAATCTCATTCTTTTAGCATTTTGTTGAATTAATTTTATTCGATGCTCATATATATCCCACGCAGTAACTTGCCCTTTTGGTCCAATTATTTGGGCAATCTGCGTTGTTTTACCACCAGGAGCAGCACATGCATCTAAAACCTTTTGGCCTGGTTTTAATTGCATGGATTCAGCTACCAACATAGCAGATTCATCTTGCACGGTAACATCCCCATTTACATAAGCTATGTTTTCAACGACACTGCCACCTTTAGTTAGAATTAATCCTTCAGGTGCAACTTTACTTTGCTTAACTTGATATGATGATTCTAATTCTTCAATAATTGAATTTTTATCTATTTGTGTAGGATTTATTCTAACTGATAATTTGGCTGGTTTATTAATGCTTTTTAGAATCGATTCACATTTTTCAAGACCTAATTCATAAATTAACTGATCAACAATCCATTCCGCCACACTATATTCGATGGATAAACGTTGAACTGGATTTTTAATTTTATTAAAATCAGGTTTTCCATCTCTTTGAAATTTATGCAAAATACCAGTAACTAACTTTCTTGTACCATCATTTCCCCGATATTTTGCAATTTCAATTGTTTCATTAAAAATGGCAAAATTTGGTACTCGATCTAAGTATTTCATTTGAAAAAAGGCTGTTTTTAGCAGAATAATAACCCATTGGGGTGTGTTTTGCGGTTTTTGCAAATATTTTTTTAGATAAAAATCCAAGGTCAATTGGCGCTGTAATACACCATATACAATTTCAGTTAATAAATTAACATCTTTAGTATTTAAATTTGATTCTTTAATTGCATTATTGAGCGTGATATTTGAGTATGCACCTGAGCTAATTTTTTCTAAAACTTCAACTGCAATATATCTAACTTTATTCTTCATACTTAATAATTTGGTCTCCAACTTTAATTTGTGAACCAATTCCATTTAAGAAATCAGTAATCTTCATTTTTTGCTTTCCGGCTGGTTGTATTTCATCTAAAGAAACAATTCCATGTTCACCAGTAGCAACCAACAAATGGTGTTTATTACGCTCAACTACTACACCCGGATTTTCATCCGTTTTTTCATCAACCACATGCGTTTTCCATAATTTAGTCCGTTTACCATTTAACATAACGTATGCCACTGGGAACGGACATAATCCCCGAACTTTTGCATCAAATAAGAAGGATGATAAATTGATATTCACTTGTTCTTGTTCTGGGCTAATGTTTGGTGAAAATGTTACTTGTTCTTCATCTTGTTTAATCGGTTTAATATCTCCAGCGATTAATTTTGGCATGGTATTTAATAATAAATCACGACCTAAAATACTTAATTTATCAAACATAGAGCCAACAGTATCATCATTTTCAATCGGAATTTCCCTTTGAGAAAGGATATCACCAGCATCCATTTTCTTAACCATGTATATAATTGAAACACCGGTTTTTCTGTCACCTTTCAAAATAGCATAATGTACTGGTGCTCCACCACGATATTTAGGAAGCAATGATGCATGGACATTAATAGCTCCAATTTTAGCAGAATTGATTAAACTCATTGGTAAGAACTGGCCAAAAGCAGCCGTTACAATTAAATCTGGATGTAAATCAATTAATTGACTTAATTCTTCACTACCTGATAATTTTTCAGGTTGTAAAACTGGAATATCATTTTTTAATGCAACTTCTTTGACTGGACTATATTTAATAAGGTGCTTTCTACCAACCCGACGATCAGGTTGAGTAACAACTGCTATCACATTATATTCTTTATTAGCAATTAAACTCTCCAAAATGGGAGCTGAAAATTGGGGTGTTCCCATAAAAATAATAGATTTCATTTTATTCTCCTTTATACTAAACAAAATTTTGTGGATCTGAATCTATCGCAACCCGTGATGCATTTTTACCTCGCATTTGATATTTGGTTAAAATATCATTTAATACCTGGCTTAAAAGTGGTTCTTTAGTATATTTAATTAATATTTGATAATTATATTGTTGCTTTATTTTAGCAATTGATCCTTCTGTTGGTCCTAAAATTATAGCTTTTTTTGATAAGATTTTTTTTACTTTAGTCGTCAATTCAATGGCAGTTTTTAATGCAACTTGTTTATTAAAATTAGAAATACGCAGCATAACAGTAAAATAGTACGGTGGATATTTGCCGAGATGTCGTAAGTACATTTCTTTATAGAAAAAGTCTTCATAATCTTGCTGTTGTGCCAGCTTAATCGCATAATGATCAGGATTAAACGTTTGAATAATCACTTCACCTGGTTTATCAGCTCGGCCAGCTCGACCAGCAACTTGGGTTAACAATTGAAATGTCTTTTCACTTGCTCGTAAATCAGGCAATTCCAAAGCAGTGTCAGCATTTAAAACACCAACCAAAGTGACATCAGGAAAATCCAAGCCTTTAGCTATCATTTGTGTTCCTAATAAGATATCAGCTTCATGATTACCGAATCGATCTAATAAACGTTGATGAGAACCTTTCTTTCTTGTAGTATCAACATCCATTCTAATAATTTTAGCTTCTGGAAAAATTTTTTCTAATTGCTTTTGAATTTTTTGAGTCCCAGAACCATAAAAACGAATTTTGTTACTACCACAATTTCGACACTTATTTGGAATCGGTTCTTCATGACCACAATAATGACATTTCATTGTTCTACTATCATAATGCAACGTTAAGGAGACATCACAATTAGGACATTTTAAAACGAATCCGCAAGTTCGGCACATAACAAATGATGAATACCCTCGTCGATTCATCATCAAAACAATTTGTTCTTTCTTACTAATCTTTTCTTTAATTTTATCAATTAAAATTGTTGAGAAATTTTCCGTTAATTCATTTGTATCCTCATCTCGCATATCTACTACTTGTACAGTGGGTAGAGGACTATTATTAGCTCTCTTTTTAATAATTGCTAACTTATAAACGCCCTTTTCAGCTCGGGCACGACTCTCTAAAGATGGCGTAGCACTTCCTAAGACTAAAGGGCACTTAAAATGTATTGCTCGCCAAATAGCAACATTTCGCGCATGATATCGTGGTGCATCAGATTGCTTATATGTTTCAGAATGTTCCTCATCCATAATGATAATGCCAATATTATTCAAAGGTGCAAATATCGCGGATCTAGCTCCTACTACTACTTGAACTTCACCATGTCTAATTTTACGCCATTCATCATATTTTTCGCCTTCAGATAACCCGCTATGCAAAACGGCTACATTTTTTCCAAACCTTGCTCGTACTCGGTTAACCATTAGCGGAGTTAATGATATCTCTGGAACAAGTAAAATAGCCGTCTTACCTTTTTTAATAACTTTTGCAATACTTTGCAGATAAACTTCGGTTTTACCAGAACCAGTAACTCCCTCCAATAAAATCGGCTTACTATCATGTTTTTCAACTGCTTGACTAATTTCATTTAAAGCATTTTGTTGTTCACTATTTAATTTTAATTCACTTGATTTCTTAACTTCTTCAATTTCAAATGGGTCACGGTATTTTTCAACTTCTTTTCTATTAATCCAGCCGTGCTTAACTGCACTAGCAATAGTTGCTGAGGTGACCGCATAGTTTTTTATAAGTTTACTTTGACTTATTCCTTCATTTGAATTGATTTTTAAAAGAGCTTCAACCAATTTATTCTGTTGTTTAGCATTTGGCCTTAAGTCTTCTAAAATGTCATTTAACTCAGATTTATTTTTATTAGGCCAAATCCAATTAATCATTTTTTTCTTGGCCTGATTTTGTGCTTCATACTCTAAGCTAATTTTACCTTGTTTAAGTAAATCATTTAATAATTTTTGCTGACTGGAACTTAATTCAGCTACATTTAAATCAAGAATCTGATTACTACCAAAATTTTTAATTAATTCATCTTTTGAAATACTATTATCTATAATATTTATATATCGTCTAGTATTAACTTTCATAATACTTGGCAACATAGCATTTATACAGCTTATACGAAACGAAAAGGTTTCTTTTGCCATCCAATTAGAAAGTTCAATTAATTCATCATTTAAGATTGGGGTTGGTTCCATAACTGAAATGATGTTTTTTAATCCTTCTACATTATCATCATATATACCAACTACGAAGCCTTGGATTGGACGGTTAGCCTTCCCAAATGGAACTAAAACTCTTGATCCAATGGATATGTTGTCTACTTGACTTTCATCAACAGCATAAGAATAAGGCTCATTGGTTTGAAGTGTAGGAACATTTACGATAACATCAAATTTCATTTCACCATATCCTTTCTAAAATAACTAATTTAATTTTTTTGCTATCAATTCTAAAATTTTAGTAGCAATATCTACTTTTGGTGCCTTTTCTAATTTTATATCAGAACCATCATCGGTAAAAATATGCACGGCATTCAAATTTGAATTGAATCCAATTGTTGAATCGGCAACATTATTTGCCACTATCATGTCTAACTGCTTTGCTTGTAATTTTTTTTGTGCATTTTTTTCAAGATTTTGAGTTTCAGCTGCAAAACCTACAACATACTTCAATGATTTAGGTCGCTTTAAATTTGCTATCAAATCAGGAGTTTGCACTAACTTTAAAAGTAATTCTTTATTATTTTTATCTTTTTTAATTTTATTTTGCGAGTAATGAGCAACTTTATAGTCAGAAACTGCGGCTGCCATAATCACAACATCGACATTTGCAATATTTTCATTAAGCTTTGCTTGTAATTCGTCCACACTTAAAATATCGATTCGCTTAATATTTGAGTTAATAATTTTTTGATTACTTGGTCCAGTTATTAATGTTACATTAGCCCCCATATCAGCCGCTACATTAGCCAGTGCAAAACCCATCTTTCCAGAAGATTTATTACCAATGAATCGAACTGGATCAATCGGTTCGCGAGTGCCACCAGCAGTTATTAAAATATTTTTCCCTTTAAGAATCAATTTCTTTTCATCTATGAAAGCATTGACGACTTTTGCATCTGGAAATCGTCCTTTTGCTTCATAGCCTTCTGCTAATAGGCCAATCGATGGATCTAATATTTTGATTCCATCCTTTTTTAATATTGCTAAATTTCGCTGCACAGCTTCATTTTCCCACATATGATCATTCATAGCTGGCAAAACCAACTTTGGCGCATTAGAAGCTAAAATTACTGTTGACGCAAAATCATCGGCTATACCATTGGCCATTTTTGCAATAAAATTAGCAGTTGCCGGGGCCACTACAATCTTATTGGACCAATTTGCTAATTCAACATGTAGTACTGGGCTGTTTCCCTTTTGATCAAAGCTAGTGTACAACTCATTATTGGTTAAAGTTCTCACTGTAAGTGGTGTTATAAACTGCTTCGCCATTTCAGTCATTACTACTTTAACGTGATTTCCCTTTTTCATTTGATAACGTATTGCATCTAACACTTTATATGCTGCTATCCCACCGTTTATAATAAATAAAATATTCATTGTTTTACCTCAAAATCCTATTTTAAATTATATTATAATAAAAAATGATGAAGCCTAAACTTCATCATTAAAAAACAATTTTTATATATCTTTTTCATCGGGATTAATAATTACATCACCGGCAGCAATTTCTTCCAAAGACTTTCCAACACTCTTGGCAGAAATATAATGATCAAGTAATTCAGGTGCACCTTCATCTAATTGATGGGCACGTTTACTGGCTAACATAATTAAAGAATATCTAGAATCAACTTTTTCTAACAAATCATCAACTGATGGATATAACATATTATAAATCTCCTAACATTTCTTGATATTCAGGGTAAACACGAGAAACTCTCAAATGCTCGCCTTTAATAATATTTTTAATTGCTTCAACTGCATTTGGAACTTCATCATTAACAACAGCATAGTCATAATCACGCATTGTTTTGATTTCATCCACAGCTTTAGCCATACGCTTATTAATTGTAGCCATATCTTCAGTACCACGATTAATAATACGTTGCTTTAATTCCATTAAATCTGGAGGTGTCAAAAATAAGAATACTCCATCAGGCATTTTTTCTCGAACTTGCTTAGCACCATTAACTTCAATTTCTAAAAATACATCTTTACCAGCATCTAGCGTCTGGTTGACATATTTTAATGGTGTACCATAATAATTGCCGACATATTGAGCATATTCCAGCATTTGTCCTTCAGCAATATTTTTTTCAAATTCTTCCTTAGATACGAAGTAATAATCAACCCCATTAACTTCACCTTTTCTAGGTTTTCTAGTTGTCATAGAAATTGAATATTGAAAATCGTTGCCACCTTGATCAAAGATTGCCTTTCTGACAGTTCCTTTACCAACTCCGGAAGGTCCTGACAAGACAATGAGCATTCCTCTTCTAGCCATTTAAAAACTCCTCAAATAATATATGTAATATATATTTTGCACTTTTTTTTGGATTTTTTCAACTAATTTACTCGATTATGTTCTAAATCAAGTAATTCTTTCGCATGTTGGCGGCTTAAATCGGTTACATCTACTCCAGCAAGCATTCTTGCAATCTCCATGATTCTTTCATCTAAGTTCAAGCTCTTAATGCTAGTACGAGTTCGATTATCTTTAATTTGTTTTTCAACATGAAGCTGATTATCTGCTCGAGCTGCAACTTGTGGCAAATGGGAAATGCAAAGAACTTGAGAATAGGTAGAAATTTGATGTATTTTATCGGCAATAGCTTGAGCAACACGACCACTAACACCTGTATCAACTTCATCAAATATAATACTTGTGACACCATCATTCTTAGCGAAGATAGTCTTTAATGCAAGCATAATTCTAGAGAGCTCCCCACCTGAAGCAATTTTGGCTAGTGGCTTTAAATCCTCACCGGGATTTGGCTGAATATAAAATTCAACATCGTATAATCCTTTATTATCCATCTTTTCTTTTTTGTTAAAAACTACTTCAAACTTGGTCTTATCCATATATAATTCAGACAATTGATGTTGAATAGCTTTCTGTAATTTTATTGATAAATTTTGACGCACATCATGCAATTTTTCTCCAGCATCCAAAACTTTTTGATAAGCCTCTTCACTTTTCTTTTGTAAATCATCTACATCATCATTATTAAGTGACATTTCGTTATATTCTTGGCTAATTTTAGCTTCATATTCTAAAATATCATCAATTGAGTCTCCATATTTCTTTTTTAATTGTCTTATGATTTCTAATCGACTTTCAACTTCATTTAATTCTTGAGGATTCCATTCCAAAGTATCAATAACTTGTCTTATACGATTTGCCACATCTTCCAATGCATAATAAGCATTTTGTGTTTCATCACTTAATTCTTGATATTCTGAATCAAAATTAGCAATTCCCTCTAACTCGCTTGACACATTATTTACTTGACTAATAGTAGATGATTCATCTTCTCCATCTAGAATCTGAATACTATTAGATAAAGCCGTCAAAATATCTTGATAATTGCTTAATTGATCACGTCGTTGTTCAAGTTCTTCATCTTCACCAGCCTTTAAATTCACTGATTTGATTTCATCCAATTGGAACTTTAGCATGTCTAATCGCTGATTAAATTCATGCTCATTATTTTTTGTTTGATTATACTTTTTGCTAATTTTGCGATATTCATCATATAATCTTTGATAATTTTTTTTAATCTGGTCAACTACTTTATAATCGTATTGGTCTAACAAATCGATATGTTTTTCACTATCCATTAATTCTTGATGTTCATTTTGACCATGGATATCGATTAATGTATGTCCAATTCGCTTCAAATTGTTTAATGTTAAAATAACACCATTAACTCGACAAACACTTCGACCGCTTTTAAATAGTTCTCTAGTAATTATTAAAAAATCATCCGTTGGTATATCAAACTCAGCTAATAATGATCCTATTTTAGAATTTTTAGAAGTATCAAAAACTCCTTGAAGAACTGCTTTATTAGTTCCATTTCGAACAAAATCCACTGAACCTCTTCCGCCAGCTAATAATCCAACTGCATCAATAATAATGGACTTTCCTGCACCAGTTTCTCCGGTTAGGACTGTCATCCCTTTATTGAAATTAACATTTAGTTTTTCTATTATCGCAAAATCTTTAATCGATAATTCTACTAACATATTTTCCCCTAACTAAAGGCAATCGCCTGCGTAATTCGATTTTTAAATGTTTGAGCATCTTCGTGACTTTGGCAAATAATTAAAACACCACTATCATCACTTATCGAAGCAAAAACAAATCCATAACGAACTTGTTTTAATGTAGCCGAAACACTAGCTCCATTTCCTGGCTTGAGATCAATGAATAAAAATTTATCTTGAACTCTAATAGTAACCATTGACCTTCTTAATAAATTAAAAAATCTCTGTTCAATTTGAGATAAATTATTCTTTGGAAAGGCATATATATATTCTCCATTACCACTTGGAATTTTCATTAATTGAAGTTCCTTAATATCACGTGAAATGGTAGCTTGCGTGACCTCAACGCCAGATTGATTCAATGCTCTTACTAAATCATCTTGTCTAGAAATTTTATTATTATTTATAATTTTTCGAATTAAATTATGTCTTTTGGATTTATTCATTTTTTTGTCACAGCATTTAAATTGTCATATGCACTATCTAACACTTGGTTAATATGAATATATGGAGAAATAACACCTTCATCCTTATCAGAAGATTCAAGCCAAGCCAAGAATTCAATATTTCCTTCTCCACCTTTAATTGGAGAATAATCTAAACCTAAAACATTAAAGCCAGATTGGGCAGCCATTGCCAATGTTTTCCTTAATACATCTTCGTGTACTTCACGGCTCCGAACAATGCCATGTTTACCAACATTTTCACGACCAGCTTCAAATTGTGGCTTAATTAAACTCACAACATAGCCTTTTTCTTTTATAATTTTTTTGAGTACCGGTAAAATCAAACTCAATGAAATGAATGAAACGTCAATAGATGCAAATTCTGGTTGTCCTTTGGTAAAGTCCTCCAACTTAGAATATCTAAAATTCGTATTTTCCATTACAACTACTCTAGGGTCTTCACGCAATTTCCAGACTAATTGGTTAGTACCAACGTCTAAGGCATAACTTAGCTTTGCACCGTTTTGAAGCATAACATCAGTAAATCCACCAGTTGAAGAGCCAATATCTAAAACTATTTTATTCGTTACATCAATATTAAATACTTTTAATGCCTTAGCTAATTTTAAACCACCACGACTAACATATGGCATTGGCTTACCTTTTAAGTGTAACTTGGTATTAGGATCAATCTTTACACCAGGTTTATCTAACCGTTCTTCATTATCACCTAATATTTCTCCAGCCATAACTGCTCTTTTGGCTTTCTCACGAGTGTCAAATAACCCTTGTTCTACTAATAATACGTCTACACGTTCTTTTGTCATATCTACTCCATTAATCTAGAAAAATTAAAAATTTTGCTAAAAAACTAACATCAAAATTAGTCTTTAATAGTTGTTCAATTATGTCATTACATCTTTTTTTGGCTTCATTTAATTTAATTTTTGCTTGTTGAAGCCCTAGCAAACTAACATAAGTATTCTTACCCAACATTTGATCCTTGCCAGCTGTTTTTCCTAATTCGACAGAACTATCTTCAACATCAATAATGTCATCGTGAATTTGAAATGCTAAACCAAACAATGTAACATACTCTATAATCAACTGTTCTATTTTTCCGTGCTCATTTGCAATATTTAAAGCCGCTTGAGCTGGAAATTTGATTAAACAACCAGTTTTTAAGAGATGAAGATGTTTTAATTCATCAATATTATAAGAAACATCATTACCTTGAATATCTAATAATTGCCCTGCAACCATTCCAGCTGGACCAGCAGCGTGGGCTAAATCTAATATCAACTTATTTTTAATTTCTGCATCCAAGTTAGTCTTAGCAATCCACTCAAAAGCAATTGTAAGCAGACTATCTCCAGCTAAGATAGCTTGAGCTTCTCCAAACTTTTTATGACTGGTCAATTTTCCTCGACGAAAATCATCATTATCCATAGCCGGTAAATCATCATGAATTAATGAATAAGTATGAATTGCTTCCAATGCTGCACAAACTTGCAATATGTCATCATTAATTTTAAATTTAAATCCCTTTAAAATGGATAATAAAATAAGTGGCCGCAACCTTTTACCACCAGCATCGACGGAATATTTCATCATATCCGCTAAATCATTGTTAATAGAATTATCATTATCAATGATTTGATTAATATAATCGGTTATTTTCCTTTGATATTTTTCTATAAAAGCATTAAAAGAATTATTCATTTTCTTTATCAGATTTCAATTCAAAATCTGCTTCCTCACCATTATCCTGCATAACTTTTGTTAAAGTTTGTTCAGCATTTTTTAAAGTTTCTTGTAATTGTGAACTCAATTTGATTCCCTTCTCAAATTCACTGAGGGCTTGTTCAAGAGGAATATCACCCTTTTCCAAATTAGATACTACTTTTTGTAAATCTGCTAAATTATCTTCAAACGATTTTTCTTCTGTCATTTTATTTTTCCCTTTTCAATTTTATTAATTGTTGTTATTACTTTTCCATCACTAAAATTCAATTGGATTTGATCTTCAACATTCAGTTCTGAAACTGAAGTGATAATTCTGTCACCTTTTCTAGCAAACGTAAATCCTCTATTCATTACTTTTAACGGACTTAAATTATCTAAATTTTGGGTTAAACGCTGAAAATCATGCATTTTTTGACTATAAACATTTTTTATGTTTTTTGCCATTAATTCATTCAATTGATTAACTTCAATATTTTTTTGCTTCACCATTGTTTGCGGTGAATTACTCAACAATTTATTTGCGGTAACATTTAAATTGTTTCTAGTCAAAATTAATTTTTTTTGAAAATCATTTACAATTTTTTCATTCAAATTGTCGACTTGTTGAATATACCCTTCATATAAGCGCTTTGGGTCTTGCAAAATGTACGAACTTTGCAAATGAGTTAACTGTGCTTTTTTTACTTCAATAATTTTTTTCATTATCGAAATAAGTTGGATCTGATTCTTTTGAATTTCCGTAATTACATCCACTAAAACAGGGGTAGCCAATTCAGCAGCCGCAGTTGGTGTCGCAGCTCTAACATCTGCTACCAAGTCAGCAATGGTAGTATCTGTCTCATGTCCAACTGATGAAATAACTGGTATTTTGCTATCAAAAATAGCGCGAGCCACAACTTCGGTATTAAAAGGCCACAAATCTTCAATGGAACCGCCACCTCGTCCAATAATCAAGGTATCAAAATTTCCGACATTATTAACCATTTTAATTTGAGCGGCAATATTATCACCAGCTTTATCACCTTGAACTTGAGCTGGAAACAAAACAATTTGAACAATTGGATATCGTCTTCTTACAGTAGTAATAATATCTCTAATAACAGCACCGGATGGACTGGTAACAACAGCTATTCTTTTTGGAAATTTTGGTAAAGGCTTCTTTGCAGTACTAAATAATCCTTCTTTAGCTAACTTTTCTTTTAGTTGTTCATAAGCTTGATATAACGCACCTACTCCATCAGGTTGCATATCATCAATGTATATTTGATAGCTTCCATTACCAGGATATAATCCAATTCTCCCACGAACGAGAACTTTCATACCTTCCTCCGGTAAAAATTTAATTTTATCGAAAGCAGAACGAAACATAATTGCACTAATTTTAGCCTTATCATCTTTCAAACTAAAATATTGGTGAGCATTTTTCCGTAATCTAAAATTTGAAATTTCACCGACCAAATAAACTTTTTGTAAATATGGATCAACATCAAATTTTCGTTTTAAGTATGTTGTAAGAGTTGAAATAGTTAAATATTTATCTTCCATTTTTTGAACTCCACTCGGCCAAGTTAACGGTTTGTTGCATTAATGTTGCAATGGTCATCGGTCCAACACCTTTTGGAACTGGAGTAATATAAGATACTTTATCTATAACATTATCAAAATCGACATCACCAGTTAGCTTCCCTTGTTTATCTCGATTCATTCCAACATCAATAACAACTGCCCCATTTTTGACAAAATTAGCTTTAATCAAATGACTTATTCCCGTAGCTACAATTAAAATATCAGCTTTTTTTGTAATTTCAGCTAAATTTTTAGTATAACTATGAGTTATCGTAACGGTGGCATTTTCGTTTAACAATAATGCTGCCATTGGTTTACCAACAATATTACTTCTGCCAACGATTACTGCATTTCTACCACTAATTTTAATATTATAACGTTTGAGTAATGTAATAATTCCTTTAGGAGTGCAAGCTATAGGAGTTTTATTAATTTCATTTTGCAACAAACGACCCATATTCATTGGATGAAATCCATCTGCATCTTTTCTGGTATCAATTGCCATCATAACTTTAAATTCATCAATTTGTTTAGGTAATGGCATTTGTACTAAAATAGCAGAAACGGTATCATCATTATTTAGTTGAGTAATTTGATTTAACAATTCTTGCTCACTAGTAGTTTCCGGTAATCTTATTACCGTTGATTTAATTCCAACTTTATTTGCATGACGATCTTTATTACGCACATAAATTTCACTTGCCGAATCATTACCAACAAGAACAACAACTAAATGCGGAAATATTCCGTTATTCTTTAAAGAAGCAACTTTTACTGCCGCTTCATCATCTAGCTGAGCTGCAATTTTTTTACCATCAATAATTTCTCCCATTTTTACACCTCCAAATTATATGTACTTAAATTCTATCATAACCTAATTTACTTTAAAAAAACAAAAAATCTCATGAAAATAATTTCACAAGATTTTATATTATTTAGCAACTGCTGATAGAATAGCATTGATAAACTTTCTAGCCTTATCGTCAGTATATTTTTTTGATAACTCAATTGCTTCATTAATAATAACCGAATTAGGAGTATCGGTATATTTCAATTCAAAAACAGCTAATTCTAAGATAGCTCGATCTGGTTTTTCTAATCTATCTACTGACCAGCCCTTCTTTAATTGCTCCGAAATTAATTGATCAATTTCTTTCTTATGTTCAGAAACACCAACAATTAATTCATCTAGAAATTTATTATCTTCATCTAATAAATCCATTGATTCTAACACTTGATTTTTAATCGTTGTTAAATCTTCTTTTGAATCAGAATTTTCAACGAAAACTATTTTAAAAGCATTTTCTCTAATTTGATGTCTATTTAAACTCAATTTTTTTCACCATTTTTCTCTGCAAAAATATCATCTGGATTAACATCAGATACTGTTTTATCTGGTAACATTCCATTTACTTCAACATTTACTTCTTTAATTACAATTCCCGTCATAAAGAGCAATTGTTGTTTAACACGATCTTGAATTTTAGCAGCTATTTTAGGAACTGATACACCAAAATCAACCATAATGCTAACATTTATTACTAAGTTTGAATCATTATCAACTAATTTAGCACCATATTTTGATAATTCAATTCCTAAAAGATTATTAAAACCCTTTGAAAAATTATTACTAATTAAATGAACTCCATCAATTTGATCTACTGTGATACCAGCAATCGATTCAACTACATCAGGTGCAATAGAAATCCCACCATTAATCGAACTAGCATTATTTAATTTTAGATATTTTGTATCAGCCAAAATAACCCCTCCTATCTCTATGCTCGAGAAATATATGATCCGTCTTGGGTGTTAATGTTTAATTTATCACCAGCATTAACAAAAAATGGTACCTGAACTACTAACCCAGTCTCCATTGTAGCCGGTTTTGATCCACCACTAGCAGTATTACCTTTAACACCAGGTTCAGTCTCTGAAACTGTCAAAACCACATTCTTAGGTACTTCAACTCCTAGTGTTTCTGCACCAAAAAATGAGATGCTAACATTCATGTTCTCAACTAGATAATTCTTAGTATCACCCAAGCGTTCTTCAGGAATCTCAACTTGTTCATATGTTTGATTATCCATGAAAACATAATTAGATCCATCATTATATAAATACTGCATCTTCTTAGTTTCAATATTAGCTTCTTCCATCTTTTCACCGGCACGGAAGGTTTTATCTAATACTGCACTCGTTCTTAAATTTTTTAATTTAGTTCTAACAAAAGCGCCACCTTTACCAGGTTTTACATGTTGGAATTCAACAATACGCCAAATATTATTATCCCACTCAATAGTTAGCCCATTTCTAAAATCAGATGTTGAGATTGCACTCATTTCATCATCCTCCAATAATATTTTCTATTTTTTATGATATCAATCACAAGTAATTTAAACAAGAGAAAAATAAAAAGCCGGAACAAAAGCTCCGACTTAAAATTAATTATTATTATTCTGCGTCTGCTACAGGATAAACAGAAACTTGACGTTTGTCACGTCCCTTACGTTCAAAACGAACGACACCATCAGCAAGAGCAAATAATGTATCATCATTTCCACGACCTACGTTTAAGCCTGGATAGATGTGTGTTCCACGTTGGCGGTAAATAATCATACCAGCTTTGGCAGATTGTCCATCAGCACGCTTTGTGCCAAGACGACGACCAGCTGAATCACGACCATTTGAAGTTGAACCGCCCCCCTTATGATGAGAGAAGAATTGTAAGTTCATTTCCATGGTAAAGTACACCTCCGAATTTTTAATTCATTACAAGATATTTTTTGTAAGATTTACTAATGTCTTCTAATCCAATTTCCAAAGCTTCAAGTAAAACCTGAGCTTTACTTTCAACAATTTTATCATCAGATTTAGGGACACTAACAGATAAATAACCACCATTTTTATCATCAGAATCAATTAGTGGCTTTATCTTGGCAATTTGCTCGATACTATTTACTGTATTAATCGACAAAACCGAAACAGCAGCACAGACAATATCTTTACCATATTCCCCAGAATCAGCGTGTCCCGTCAATTTGAAACCCGTAATTCTATTATTATGTCGATAAATCCAAGCATTTACCATCGGCTATTCACCTCATTAATCACAAAAACTAAGCTTTGATTGAATCAATCATAACTTTTGTATATGGTTGACGATGACCAGTCTTTGTGTGTTGGTTCTTCTTTGGCTTGTATTTGAAAGTAGTAATCTTCTTTTGCTTACCTTGTTTTTCAACAGTTCCAGAAACTACTGCTCCCTTTACAACAGGAGAACCAACTTTTGTTGATTCGCCACCAACAAAAATTACTTGATCAAAAGTTACTTTTTCGCCTTCAGCAGCGTTTAACTTTTCAATGTATACTGATTGACCTTCTTCAACCTTAAGTTGTTTACCACCAGTTTTAATAATTGCGTACACAACGTGCACCTCCTTATTTATCTTAGACTCGCCAGATATAAGTGCTATGCTTTGATACTCATTCTGAGCGGTTGCAGCGTGGAGACCACACCAACATTTAAAACTATACTTTATTTAAGTAGTTTAGTCAACATTAAACTATCGTTATTTATTTGTAATAATGTCTGCTTTTAAATGCTCATTATATTTATTTTTCTTTAACATTGCTATTTCATATTTATATGGTGAATACTTTTTACCTAAATCATCTTTAATGTACGGTGTCTCCAGAATTTTAGGGATTTTTTCAAATTCAGTTAAATGAGCGATTAAATTTAATGTATCAAATCCAATATATCCAAGACCGATATTTTCATGTCGATCTTTATGACTTCCCATTGGATTCTTAGAATCATTTAAGTGGATTACCCCTAATTTATTTATCCCTACTTCTTTATCAAATTCAGTTAAGGTGTCATCCAAATCATGAACCAAATCATATCCGGCATCATTTACGTGGCAGGTATCAAAACAAACTGAAACTTTATCATTCATATTTACTCCAGAAATAATATCAGCAATTTGATGAAAATTTTTGCCCACTTCGGTTCCTTTTCCCGCCATAGTCTCAATGGCAATTTGTACTCTTTGATTTGGTAAAAACACTTCATTTAATCCTTTAACAATAGAATTAATGCCTGTTTGTGCACCAGCACCAACATGAGCACCAGGATGCAGGACTAACTGTTTAGCTCCAAGTGCATTCGCTCTTTTCACTTCTTCTCGCAAGAATTTTATTGCAAATTTAAAATTTTCTAATTTCTTTGAATTAGCAAGATTAATAATATATGGTGCATGAACAATAATATCTTGAATACCATTGGATTTCATCAATTTTTGTCCCGCCGGAATATTTAATTGTTCAATCGGTTTTCGTCTCGTATTTTGGGGAGCACCCGTATAAACCATTAAAGCATTTGCTTTATTATTAATAGTAGCTTTAACAGATTTAACAAACATTCCTGGTGCACTGAGACTAACATGTGATCCAATTATCATTTCTTTAAATCACCCCTAAAATAAATCTTTTCCGCAATCTGAGAACTAGCATTACCTTGTTCCCATTGTAAAAATTTATCTTGAAACTTTTTAAAAGCAACTATATCTGTAACTTTAAAGTTATTGTTTATAACATCCTTAACATCACTCAATAACTCAGCTTCATTATTTGCAATTGGTCCTGGCAATTCGTGCCAGTAATCAAAATAAAAACCTCTTAATCCATTCTCATAATGTTTTTCATCATAAGCATAAAAAATCATAGGACGCTTTAATACCGCATAATCAAACATAACTGAACTATAATCTGTAATTAATAAATCACTTATTAAGTATAAATCCTTCATATCAGTTGAATCATCAATTTTTACTCGACCATTATATTTCTTAATATCTAGATTTAATTGAACTAAATAATGTGGTCTAATTAACAAAATAACATTTTCCGGTATAACCTTGAGAAAATTATCTATATTAAATGGCATGTCAAATGCATATTTTCCAAAAGACAATTGTTTATCATCACGCCAAGTAGGTGCATAAGTAATTACTTTTAATTTATCATTACCAATAATTCTCTTTTTAAGTGCCCTAATATAAATATTAGTATTTTGTTTGATTAAAATGTCATTTCTTGGATACCCGGTAGAAAGAAATTTATGATCAAATTGAAAAGCATGTCTGAAAACATTTTCAGAGAATTGATTTCCAGCCACCAAATAATCCCAACGATTAGATTCTTTTTTAAATTCACTTAAATATTGATTTCTTGTCATCCCCGGAATTTTAAAATCATCCATGTCAAATCCTAATTTTTTTAACGGTGTTCCATGCCAAGTTTGCACATAAATAGTATTTTTATTTTTCTTCCACCAAGTTGGCATGCGTGAATTAAAAAACCAAAAATTAGCCGTGGCAGAAATAAATATCCATTTAAATGACCATCTTTTTACAATATTAATATTAGGATAATCAGCCCGGATTTTTGGAAAATATTGTGCTTTAACGCCCCAATATAATTTAGAATATGCATGTGGGTCCATATGAATAATTGCATCATAAATAGCTTTAGGATTATCGGTTAGTCCTTTCCCATTGAAACTTTCAAATAATGCTACCTTTTTTCTAACCGGAAAATGAATCAAAATATCATTTATACAGATTAAAGCATATCTAATTAGAATCTTGATTTTCTTAATTATTGTTTTCATATAAAACCTTTTCTATTTGATTTATTAACCTATCTGTCGCATGTCCATCATTAAAAGTATTCCACTCATCATTCAAATTATTAATTAACTCTTTTTCTGCAACACAATCATTTGATAATAGACGTTTGTTCAATTCAGTAATATTATTAACAAAATAATTTTTGAACTTTTTAATAAAAATAGATTGTAAACCAACAGTCTTATCATATTGTTCTAAATCAAAAGTAAATAAAACTAATTTTTTAGCAGAAGATAATAAACTGAAATCAAAAGCAACAGACGAATAATCTGTAATTAAGACGTCACTAATACAAAGCAAATTAGAAGTAGAAACAGCCGATGGCAGTGTTATTACATTTGGGTGTGTTATAACCATATCTTGTTCTTTTTCTCTAAGGTGAGGATGTAATCGTATTATCATAATATAACCTTCAGGAATATTTAGTTGATTCCAGTTAATAGGAAATTTAAAAGTGACATTTTTACGATATGTCGGAGCATATAAAATAATTTTTTTGCCATTTAAGTAAGAGAATTTCTTAAGAATCTTTTTCTTATTCTCTATATTTTTTCTTTCCTGAAAAAATTTATCAGATCGCCAATATCCAATTTTATCAATTTGTGAAGATTTGACATGCCAACTTTGTTTAAAAACTTCTGCCATCGCCTCTGAGCCAACAACAATCTGATCAAAACTATCATATACCTTCTGAAATCTGATTTGGTCTGCTTCAGAACGTCGATAAGTTGTCGGATCATCCCATCCAAACGCTTTAATTGCTCCGTTAGCATGCCAAATTTGGAAAAAGTAATTATAGACTTGCTTTTTTATAGCAGATAGTTCTGGAAAATAATTATCGAACAAAACTACTCTTGATTGTTTAATATTCAAAACAAAATGAAATGCATCAAACAAGCATAATTTTTGAGCATTTAGCTTCGGATTATTTTTTACTATCTGTTTTATTTCTTTATTTAAATAAGGCCGATATACAATTAGTATATTGGCCGCTGAAAATTTATTAATTAATTTATCAATTAAATTTTGATTATCAGAAAAACTCATAAAATATGTTACTTGATACTTTGGTTTGATAAATAAAAATAATTTATCGAGTAAAGTAACCATCATTAAATATATTTTTTTCAAAACATATCATCCTTATAATCTTGGTTCGTAAAAATGACCTAAAATTTTTATTGTATCAGTTATGCTAACAAAGGCATGTGAATCTGCAACATCCATAGCTGATTCTAATTCTGGTAATTCATATCGAGAAATAATTGTAAATAAGACGGTTTTTTCTTTATGGTTATATGCACCCTCAGCACCATGAATAATGGTAATTCCTCTTCGCAAATTACTTTGAATGCTATCAACAACACTCTTAGGTCTATCAGTCACAATCATAACCTGCATTTTTTGTTGTCTAGTATATGTCATGTCCATAACTCTGGCATTTACAATTAAACCAATTGTTGAATAAAAAGCATAAGGCCAACCGTATAGAAAACCAGCAGCAATAACAATAATACTATTGAAAGCAATATTAATGCTCCCAATACTATGTCCTGTTTTCCTTAAGATTACAATTCCTAAAATATCTAATCCACCGGTTGAAATTGCACTTCTGAGTGCCAAACCTGTTCCATATCCATTTACAACACCACCAAAAATAGCACAAATAATAGGGTCAGTCGTTAGTGTGACAGGATGGATTAATTTAATAAATATACTAGCCAATCCAACTGAAACGATAGTAAAAACTGTAAATTTTTTACCAATTGCCTTCCAAGCTAATGCAAACAATGGAACATTTAAAGCAAATAAAAGAAAAGCAACTGAAACGTCCAAAGACATAAACCGCTTAAAAACCGTTGATAAAGCCTGAGCAGCCCCAGTTATACCTGAAGCATAAATATGGCCTGGTGTCCAAAACACATTCATTGCAATTGAAACAAATACCGCATATATTACTGCAGCTGACAGTCTTCCGGCATATTGATGTCGCTTTAATAATTTTTTTAATTGATAATCCATACCATTCTCTTCCCAATTTAATTTTTTATTTACAATTAATATAACATTTTTTTACCATCTTTTAGCGTTTTTCACCGAAATTTAAAAACCAACCAACATAAATGTTAATGTTGATTGGTTTTTTGTTATTTATCTTCTTTTTCTTTTATATCAACTTTCAAAGATAGCTCTTCTAATTGTTCTTTAGAAACTTTAGTTGGTGCCTTAGTCATTGGTTCAGAAGCCTTCGAATTCTTAGGAAATGCAATAACATCACGAATGTTATCACGTTTAGCCAATAGTCGAGCAAAACGATCTAATCCAATTGCTAAACCGCCATGAGGTGGAAAACCATAATCTAAAGCTGTTAGTAAGTAACCAAATTGATCATTTGCTTTTTCAAGACTGAAGCCAAGTGCACGAAGCATCTTTTCTTGTAATTCACGGGTATTGATACGAATTGATCCGCCACCTAATTCCAAACCATTTAAAATAATATCATAACTTTGGGCGTGAGCTTTATGAGGATCTTCGCCTTCATTCAAGTAATGAACGTCTTCTTCATTTGGCATTGTAAATGGATGATGAGCAGCAACCCATCTTTGGTCACCTTCGTCATATTCAAATAATGGCCAATCAACAACCCATAAGAAAGCAAATTTATCTTCATCAATCATGTCGAAGCGTTTAGCTAATTCAACTCGTAAATATCCAAGAGTATCAGCAACGACTTTAGTACGATCAGCTGCAAATAACAATAAATCGCCAACTTTAGCACCAGTTGTTTGCATAATTTTTTCTTCAGATTCCTTATCAAAGAATTTAGCAACAGGTCCACTAAATCCGTCATCAGTAATCTTAAGCCATGCTAACCCTTTAGCACCAAAGCGTTCAACATATTTTCCTAACTTATCGATGTCTTTTCGTGAAACATTCTTAGCACCATCTGGAACTGCAATTGCCTTAACAACTCCACCATTAGCAACTGCGCCACTAAAGACTTTAAAATCAGAATCTTTAACTATATCACTAATATCCTTTAATTCCATTCCAAAACGAACATCAGGTTGGTCAGTACCAAAACGGTCCATTGATTCTTGCCAAGAAATTCGCTTAAATGGTAATTTAACATCAATATCTAAAGTATCTTTCATTACACGAGCAATTAAGCCTTCAGTAATATCTTGAATTTCTTCAGCAGTTAAGAAACTAGTTTCTAAGTCAATTTGCGTAAATTCAGGTTGGCGATCACCACGTAAATCTTCATCTCTAAAACAACGTGCTAATTGATAGTAACGATCAATTCCAGCACCCATCAATAATTGTTTAAACAATTGTGGTGATTGTGGTAAGGCATAAAAATGACCTGGATATACACGAGAAGGAACTAGATAATCACGAGCTCCTTCAGGTGTTGATTTAGTCAAATCAGGTGTTTCAATATCTAAGAAACCATTCTCATCTAAATAACTATGAACGGATTGTGTTATTCTATTTCTGATTTTTAAGCCTTTAAGCATTTCGGGCCTTCTTAAATCAAGATAACGGTACTTCAATCGTAAATCATCAGAAGCGTTTACGCCATCAACAATATCGAATGGTGTTGTTTTGGATTTATTTAAAATAATTGCTCGATTAACTTCGACTTCAATTTTACCAGTCTTCATTTTGGAATTAATGTCTTTATCTTTTCGAGCTTTGACTGTCCCAGTAATTTCAATAACATATTCATTTCTTAATTGATCAGCAACTTTTAAAGCATCGGCTGAGAATTCAGAACTAAATACTAATTGAACAATTCCTTCACGATCTCTGAGATCAATAAAAATTAATTGACCTAAATCACGTCGCTTTTGTACCCATCCCTTTAGAGTTACAGTTTGGTCAATATATTTTTCATCAACCAATCCAGCATAAGTTGTTCTCTTCATAATCTTTCTCCTACTTTAAAATATTTTTGATGTTTTTTATTTCTTCAACCGGAACTTCATGTTGTTCACCAGTAGACATGTTCTTCAAATTGAAGGTCTTTGATTCCATCTCAGATTCTCCAATTGTAACAACATATTTAGCGTCCATTTTATCAGCTGATTTAAATTGAGCTTTAGGTTTTCGGTTAAGGTAATCTTCTTCAGTACTGTAACCCAAATTTCTTAATTCATGGGCTACTCGTAAAACCATGTCTGAAACAGTATCACCAATACCAACCACATAAAAGTCTAACTGATCAGCATTAATTTGCTTCTTAATGTCATCATTAAGTAATAATAATAAGCGCTCAACACCTAATCCAAATCCAACTCCAGAGGTACTTGGACCACCTAATTCCTCTACTAGTCCGTTATAACGGCCACCAGCACAAATCGTTACGTAATCTTTACCTAATGGTGAATTATTAATCATAATTTCAAAAATAGTGTGGTTATAATAATCCAATCCACGAACCATTGAAGCATCAACTACATACTTAATGCCTAAAACATCTAAATCATGTTTAACGGCTTCAAAATGTTCTTTTGCATCATCAGTTAAATAATCAAGAATCTTTGGTGCATCTTTAACGATTGCTTGATCACCTTTATCTTTACTATCTAAAACTCGAAGCGGATTTTTGTGAAGTCTTTCTTTAGAATCATCACTCAATTCATCAAAATGAGGCTCTAAGAAATCAATTAAAGCTTGACGATAATTATCACGACTTTCCTTATCTCCCAATGTATTAATAACTAATTTTAGATTATCAACATTTAATTGGGCTAAGAAATCCATCGCCATGGAAATTGTTTCCACATCAATTTTTGGACTATCACTACCAAATGCTTCCACCCCAATTTGATGGAATTCACGTAATCGACCAGATTGCGGACGTTCATAACGGAACATTGGTCCCATATAATAAAATTTACTTGGCTTTTGGTGTTCTGGTCCGTAAATTTTGTTTTCAACGAATGCACGAACTACGCCAGCTGTTCCTTCTGGACGAAGTGAAATATGCCGACCACCTTTATCATTAAAATCATACATTTCTTTAGTAACAATATCAGAGGTGTCTCCAGCACTTCTTGAAAAAACTTCAAAACGCTCAAACATTGGGGTTCTAATTTCTTCATAATTGTATAATTTAAATATATTCCTTGCTTTACTCTCAACAAATTGCCATTCTCGAGAAAATGGTGGCAAAATGTCAGCCGTTCCTTTAGGCTTTTGATACTTCATATTAGTCACCTCAACATATGTTTTAAAGAAAATAAAAAAACACCCTTAAAAAATTAAGGGCGTTAATACGCGGTACCACCTTAGAATTGTACTCTAATAGCATTAAAATGGATGCTAACCAAATCTCAAAGGTGTCTTCGATATACTCTAACTTATTCTCTTTTTCACCAACCGAGTTCTCTGTAATAAAAGAGTATACTTAATAATCCTTTTCACCGATTTCTATTAACTTTCAGTACTAAAAATACTAAAAAAAGCTTTTTTAGTCAAGCTAAAATAGCATTTTTTGTTATAATTATTTCTAGTATATTTTTCAGATTTATGAAAGAAATGAGATAAAAAATGTTTAAACAACACATTAAAGAAACTATACTAAATAATCGCCTTCAAATGATACTATCAGTCATCTTTATTAGCGTTCTAGTATTTTTAACATTTTCCTTATTTAACGCGCAGACCGTTTATACAGGTTTAGATAAAACAATTATTAGGAGTTCTGCCAATCGCCACTCAAATCGAATTGGAACGCTAAAACAATTTCAAAAAGTTCACGTATTATATAAGAAAAATAATTGGTACCGGATTAGATTTCAAGATACAAAATTAGGTTGGATTCCAATTTGGCTAACTAATCGCAATTTTCCAAAAGGTCAAGTCGAAACCCCACTTTCTGAATCTATTATCGTTTTAGACCCAGGTCATGGTGGCAATGATGCTGGTGCTTTAACATCTAACAAAAAACATGATGAGAAAGTTTACACATTAAAAAACGCTCAAGCAATTTATAAAAAATTAGATGAGTCTGGGGCAAAAGTGGAAATGACTCGGAATAATGATAGTTTTGTAGATTTAGCTAGTCGCCCTCAATTGTCAAATAAATTAAAAGCTGATGCATTTATTAGTATTCACTATGATTCATCAGACGTTGAAAATACTGCAACCGGTGATACAACTTATTACTATCGCAAAAAAACTTCTTATGATTTAGCCAATGACATTAATAATGGTCTCAAAAACAACGTAAAAATGGATAACAAGGGCGTTCAGTTTGCTGACTACCAAGTCTTGCGTGATAATAAACAACCAGCTGTATTAGTCGAAGGTGGATATATTAATACCGATAAAGATTATAAAAAAATTGCAAGTAAAAATTACGAAAATGAAATTTCTACTGCAATTTTTGAGGGACTAACTAAATTTTTGCAAGATAATTAATAATTTCTTGAAACGAATTAACCTTTAATTCTGGATTACTTGATACATTGATTAAATTGTCATAGTCAAACAAAATACCTTTTATATGCGCATTATGAGCGGCATCGATATCTAAATTGCGATCGCCAACCATATATGAATTAGATAAGTTAACGTTGTTTTTTTTAATCAAATAGTTTAAAGATGCTGGATTAGGTTTTCTAGGGAAGCTTGATTTACCAGTAATTGCATCAGTAAAATAATCACTCAGACCATGAGATTTTAAAAGTGATAGAGCTGTTTCATCGCGATGAGTTAGCAAAAAATTCCGACCTTTTTTGCGATTGGATACGAATTCTAAAGTATCTTTAACATCATCGAAAGAAGTGGCTTTTTTTATATTTAATTTTTCATATTCATCATATTTTTTCTTTATAATTTTTGCATCTATCTTATTCATTTTAGCTACATTTTTAATTGTTTCACCTAATGACTTTTGTCGCATTGAAAAATATAGCTTTTCCTTGTTGCTTTTAATTCCTAATTCTGATAAAGCACTTGATAATGCCGCTACCATGATGGGGTATGTGTTAAACAATGTCCCATCAAAATCATAAAAAATATCCATTTTTCCTCCAAAAAAAGAGTTGAATCACATTCAACCCTTTAGAATTCTTTATCTTGTGAATCAATAATAATAGTTGTTGGACCATCATTTACGAGTGAGACCTTCATATCAGCGCCAAAATGTCCTGTTTGAATTGGTATACCCGTTGATTTTAATTTATCATTAAAAATATTGTACATCTTCTCAGCACGTTCTGGATTACCTGACCTAGTAAATCCTGGGCGATTCCCCTTTTTAGTATCAGCAAATAAAGTAAATTGTGAAACTGATAAAATTGAACCTTTAACATCTTTAATTGATAAATTCATTTTATTATCATCATCTTCAAAAATACGCATATTTGAAATTTTTCTAACACAGTAATCTAAATCTTTATCTGTATCACTTTCATTAAAAGCAACTAAAATCATAAAGCCTTGATTAATACTACTTATCATTTTTTCATCAATCCGAACATCGGCTTGTGAAACACGTTGAATTACTGCTCTCATCTCTAACAAAATCTCCTAATTTATCTTTCGTTTAACATCGTATACGTCAGGAACGTTGTTTAAGCCCTTCATGATTCGATCTAAATGGATTAAATCGTGTACCCCAATTGTCATATTAATGACAAACATATGGTTATGATCTAATTTACCATTAACCGATGAAATAGATTTCGTTGCGTTGCTGACCGATTTTAAAACATCATTTAACATTCCGGTCCGATTATATCCACGAACCTCAATTTCTGAATAATAAGTATCTGAATCATCTAAATGTTTATCCCAATTTACGCTAATAATTCTTTGACCTTTTAACTTAGCTTGTTTAACATTTGGACATTCACTGCGGTGCACTGAAACGCCACGACCTTTGGTAATATATCCTAATATTTTATCACCAGGAACTGGGTTACAACAATGGCTCAATCTAACTAATAAATTATCAATTCCCTCAATTACAATTCCATTTGAAGAAGATTGTTTTTTATCATTTGCAGCAGCTTTTTCATTATTATTGATTAAATCCTCTTGGACTTTATTTTGTGCTTCTTTTTCTCTTTCTTGTCGCACATCAAAAGTTAATCGATTGGCCACACCAATTGGCGGAACATCGCCAAAGCCAATTGCCGCAAGTAAATCATCTATTTTATTAAAATTAAGCTTGTTAGCTACCGCAATTAATTTATCATTAGTTAAAAATTGAGTTGGATTAAAACCGTCTTGCTTTAAGGTATCGATTAAAATATTATGACCTTTTTCAATATTTTGCTTATGATCCTTTTGCCGGAAGAACTGGTTAATTTTGTTTCTAGCTCTTCTAGTGGAAACCAATTTAACCCAATCACGACTTGGACCAATCGAATTTTGTGAAGTAATAATACTTACAATATCACCATTTTTGATTTCATAATCTAAAGGAACTATCTTACCGTTTACTTTGGCACCAGTAGCCTTATTCCCAACTTCAGTATGAATAGTATATGCTAAATCTAGCGGGCCTGCCCCTTTTGGAAGTTCATAAACATCACCCTTTGGCGTAAAGGCATAAACATAATCACCAAATAAGTCCCCTTTTACACCTTCCATAAATTCGGTTGCATCATTTGTCTCTTTTTGTAATTCGACAATTTCCTTAAACCAATTTAATTTTTCATCAGTATCACTTTCGGGAATTTCTTCTTTAATGCCTTCTTTATATGCCCAGTGTGCTGCAACACCATATTCAGCAACTCGATGCATTTCTTCAGTCCTGATTTGTATTTCTAAAGGTCGGCCATGAGGACCGATTACAGTTGTATGAAGGGACTGGTACATATTAGGTTTAGGAATTGCAATATAATCCTTAAACCGGCCAGGCAATGGCTTCCATTTGGCGTGAATAGCACCCAATACAGCATAACAATCTTTAACTGAATCGGTAATTACCCGAATAGCTAATAAATCATAGATTTGACTAAATTGTTTATGCTGGTCCACCATTTTTCGATAGATAGAATAAATATGCTTCGGTCTGCCATAAATATCAATCGGATTCAAAGATAAATTATTTAAAGCTGCTTTTAATTCAACAATGGAATGTTTAATATATTCTTCTCGTTGGGTTCTTCTGGAGTTCATTAAATGCACAATACGATAATATTGTGTAGGATTCAGATATCTTAATGATAAATCTTCTAATTCCCATTTAATCGTACTAATACCTAATCTTTCCGCTAATGGAGCATAAATCTCTAATGTCTCATTAGAAATTCTTCGTTGCTTTTCGGGTCGAAGGTGATTTAACGTCCGCATATTATGCAATCGATCAGCTAGTTTCACAATAATTACACGAATATCTTGTGACATTGCCAAAAGCAATTTACGATGATTCTCAGCCAATCGCTCTTGACTAGATTTATATTTAATTTTACTTATTTTAGATACACCATCAACAATAACCGCAACATCTTTGCCAAATAGCTCTTCAATATCGCCTAAAGTAATCAAAGTATCTTCTACTGTATCGTGAAGAAAACCAGCTGCAACCGTTTCTGGGTCCATTTTTAAATTAGCTAAAATACCTGCAACTTGAATAGGATGCATGATGTATGGTTCACCAGATTGCCGATATTGTTCTTTATGAACATATGTAGCAAAATCACATGCTTTTTGGACAAATTGAACATGTTTATCATTCATATATGTTCGACAAATATCCATTACATCATTGGCACTTAGTAATTTTTCTTTTGACATAAAATTCACCGCCTAGTTAAATCATATAAGAAAAGCACGAAATCAATTGACCGCGTGCTGTTTTTTATAGTATACGTTTGAAAAATATTTAATGCAATTATTAACCTTTTGACAAATTATAAGACAATATCTCAACACAAATATAAACAATTGCAAAATAATATGAGTAATGAGGTAATATAATAAATGCTCCAACTAGATATAATAATGGAAAAACAAAAAGAAACATAAAATGCAATTTATTACTTTTAATTAAATTTCCAAAGGCATAACTTGAAAAAATATTAATAACAATCAATAAGCACAAAACTATCATAAAGGAAGGAGTTTTACATAATTTCAAAATAATTGGTAATGCTATACCTATGATAAATGCAAAAAATATATAGCGCCAATGTGCTGATAATTCACTAAAATTTATTTTATTCATATTTTACCTCACTATTTTAATTCTAATTCATATGATAATGCTGCTAATAAATAAAGGGGAGCCGTCTCAGCCCGTAAAATTCTTGGACCTAATCCAGCTATTATGAAATTATTTTGTTCAAACAGACTAACTTCATCGCTCGACAAACCACCCTCTGGGCCAAAAACAGTAATTATGCTTTGCGGATTTTGATGAACCTTTTCCAAGACTGATTTTAAATTTGACTTTTCACCTTGTTTAGCCGATTCCTCATAAGCAACTAACTTATATTTTGCTTTATTTTTTAAAACTTCGTCAAACGTTTGAAAGTAGACTTGTGGAATAATTTGCCGATGTGATTGTTGCGCTGCATTTTTGGCAATCTCTTGTAAACGAGCTATTTTCTTGGCGGTTCTATTTTTCCAATGAGCTACAGAAAATTGTGATTCGAAGAAAATAAAACAATTAGCACCTAATTCGGTCCCTTTTTTTACGATTTGTTCACTTTTATCACCTTTAGAAATAGAACAAGCAATAATAACATCACAAGGAAATTCAACATTTTTGGTGATTTCTTCATTAATTTCAAAGTCTGAATCATTATTCATGGTAGCAACAAAAACATTTTTATTTTTATCAACCACTTCTATTTTAGTCCCACTAGTAGCTCGTAAAACTTTCACTAAATGACGTTCATCATCTTTATCTAACTTAACTACTTGGTTGGGTTTTAAAATTTGATGTACAAAATACCTTTGCATTTTTTATACCCTCTTAGCAATTAAGGCATGCCACTCACCTAATCTTAAGGATTCTTCAATTTCATATCCATATGATGAAAGTTGTTGTTTGATTCCTTTCACCTGATCATCAATAATACCAGATAAAACTAAATGACCCTCTTTTTTCAATAAATTAGGAGTTTGAGGAATCATTAATTTAAGAATATCACTTAAAATATTAGCTACAATTAAATCAACCGGTTCACTTATATTATCTAATAAACTATTGGTATCTACATTAACATCCTTAGCAACTGGATTTAAATTAATATTTTCTTTTGCTGCTTTTATCGCATTTTCATCAACATCAAAGGCTTTAATATCTTTGACCCCTAGAATCTTAGCACCGATACTTAACACACCTGATCCAGTACCAACGTCATACATACTCTCACCACCACGAACTACCATTTCTAAAGCTTGTAAACATAACTTGGTAGTAGGATGAGTCCCTGATCCAAATGACTTCCCAGGGTCTAAAATGATTACTTGTTCTAATTTATCTTGTGGATGATAATCACTCCAACTAGGTTTAACAGTTAAATATCTGGTAATCCTTTGGGGATGATAATACTTTTTCCAAGTAGAATACCAACCAGAATCATCAATTTCATATGAATTAATATTGTAATCACCAATATTCAGACCAAATTCAGGCAGTTTGTCTATTTTTTTGTGTAATTTCTTTATAATATTTTTAATATCTTTTCCATCTGGATAATAAGCTGAAATAATAGCACCTTCATCAAGATGAGGAACATCACTTATATCATTATCTTCGTTTAACGTATTTTTGATCTTTTGAAAATCTAAGGCATTTTCAATCTTGACTCCTTGGGCATCTAAACTTTCAAAAATACTGCTAATTGCTTCAACAGCTTCATTTGTAGTCTTAACATCAATTTCAGTCCAGCGCATTTTTTTCACTCCTAGATTTATATGCTAAATACTATAATACATTATTTATTACGTATTTACGAAATAAAATTAAAAAGCAAAGCACCTTTTAAAGTACTTTGCTTTTTAATCAATATTTATCTTTCACTAAAAGCATCTTCAGGTAAGACCAAATTGAGTATCACGCCTAAAACGGTAGCTACTGCTAATCCAGAAAAACTTAAAGTGCCAATATTTAAACTAGCATTACCTATTCCAATCACAAGAATAGCAGCAGCAATAACTAGATTACGCTTTTTATTAAAATCAACTTTATTGTCTACTAAGATTCTTAAACCATTTGCAGCAATAGTTCCAAATAATAGAAAACTAATTCCACCAATAACTGGATTAGGAATGCTTTCGATTAAAGCACTTAGTTTACCAACAAAACTGAATAATATCGCACTAACTGCCGCACCCATTAATACATATACACTATGCACTTTAGTAACTGCTAATACACCAATATTTTCACCATAACTGGTTACTGGAGGTCCACCAATAAATCCAGCTAAGATTGAAGCCATCCCATCTCCAGAAAGAGTACGATGCATACCAGGATCCTTAAAGAAATTACGATGTGTCAAAGTGTTAAGTACCATAATATGACCGGTATGTTCAGTCATTGTTACAAATGCTAAAGGCATCATACTTAAAATCGCACCTAAATCAAATTTAAAGTGGTAATTAACGAACGGAATATCAAACATGGGCATACTAAACCAATTTGAATGTTGAACACCACTTAAATCAACCACTCCTAATATCAACGCAAAAATATAACCAAAGATTAATCCAAGCAAAATAGGAACTAAACTGGCAAACCCTTTAAGATACATGTTGAAAATAATGGTTAATAATAAAGTAACTAGAGCAATAATAAAGAACTTTATGTCATAAACACTACTATGACCAACCGTTCTCATCGTGGCATCTTTTGCAGCTGTTCCAGCTAATGATAGTCCAATAACCATTATGATTGGGCCAACTACTATTGGCGGTAAAATTTTATCCAACCAATCGGAGCCGACTCTACTAATAATTAAAGCCGCAATTAAATATACTAAACCAACTGATACAGTACCTTGGGCAATTCCAGGATAACCAGTGGTCTTCATCAATGCCATCATTGGTACAATAAATGTAAAGCTTGATCCCATATATGCTGGAATTTTAGCTTTAGTAATTAATATGTACAATAATGTACCTACTCCAGAACTAAATAACGCAATTCCTGGGTTCAGTCCAACTAAAATTGGCACTAAAACGGTTGATCCAAACATAGCAAACATATGTTGAATGGATAAACCGATTAATTGCGGTAAATTAGGCATATCATGAATATCCAAAATAGCATCTGGATTATGATATTCTTCTTTTTTACCCATATATAAACTCCTTTCAAATAAAAAAGTCTCTTGAATCCAATCGATCCAAAAGACTTTTAGATAATTATCTAGGAATAATGATTAACTAAATTCTTTTGGACTCACTGGACCAATTAAAGATTACTTTAGTTAAATCATACTGATGAAGATTTAATTTGTCAAATCACTATTTTTTAAAACGGTGTTTCCGATTTCTCATAATATTTGTAACGCCATCTTCTTCCGTTAAATGCTTTTTCAAATAGTTGAGCAAATCACTTTCACGATGAAAAATACGGGGATGCTTTTGTTTATGCAAACGTAAATCAATTTCATTGATTTTAATTCGACCGGTCCATGTGTGAGCATAATTAATCATAATCCGATTATTTAATTCATCTTTGCCAAACTTAAAAACATAGACACTTTCAGGAGACATCATTGGCCTAATGTACTTTTTGGTATATGCTATTTTATTACTTCTTAAAAATTGCTTTGTCTTTTTTAAAATTTTTAATCACCTTAGCTTTTTCTTTTCAGTGTATTGCCTATGTGTTCTAATTCTAGACTATAACGGTTAAAAAGTAAAACTATCTATTTATTGTGTTAATTAAATCTTGAAAAATTTTCAACATATTTTTATCGCCCCGTTGTTGCATCTCTGGATGCCATTGAAAGGCAGTAATAGGATAATCTGTACTTTCAAATCCTTCTATTACGCCATCATCAGCTTTTGCAATTATTTTTAAATTATCACCTAATTTTTTAATTGCTTGATGATGAAATGAGTTGACAAATAATCTTTTTCCAAGAATGTTAGCCCACTTTTTATCACTAATAGTTACATAATGGCTTCCCAAAGATTGATTTATCTTTAATTTATTTTGATTATGTTCTAAATTACTATCAGCTATTTCACTTTCATCTTGATAAAGGGTTCCGTTGAAATAGACATTGACTAACTGCGCTCCCCGACAAATTGCCAAAACTGGCTTTCTTTTTTCAATTGCAATGCGTAATACTTCCATTTCAAATTTATCGCGTAACATTGAAGTGCGACCTAATAGTGGGCTCCTATCTTCTCCATATAATTCAGGCGAAACATCCTGACCACCAGCTAAAACAATCCCATCAACTAATTCCATATAATTCTTCACATTTTCAGCATCTGACAAAGGTATTAGAATTGGAAGTGCATTAACTTGTAAAATCGATTCGACATAACCGTTCATAATATAAGCCAATTTTTCATTTAAATAGTTTGGATCATCTCCAACCGTCTGATTAGCGACAATTCCTATTACTTTCTTCGTCAACAAAATCACTCCCCATAAAAAACATATTTCTGTATATTTTATTGTTTCACAATTATAATTAATTTGAAAATATTTTTACTCAAAGGAGATATTAATATGAAAAATATTATAGAAAGATTTGATCCATTTTTATTTGTAATTGGAATTTTAAGTGTTATCGTTTCAATCATGTCATTACGAAATCCATTGCCAACTTTTGGAATGGTTGTTGTCTTTGCAGCAATTGTTTCTATCTTAATCGGATTTCATAAATTAGCTTTTGTAAGACCATATATTGATAATCGAGGATTATTAATATTCAGTGGTGTTCTAGATATAATTATTGGTCTTTTAATGCTTTTTAATGGTTGGTTTGGAATTCTATTTACAACTATTTCATTCGCCATTATGTTTTTATTTGATTCAGTTTTTAGTCTTTGGTTTACAAATTTAATTAAACCAATCAGTAAAAAATACTTCTGGTTTGATGTTATATTCAGCATAATTGGTATTATCGTTGGTATTATGTTATTGTTCTCACCAATGTTATCAATAATTTCGGTCTCATTCTTAATCGCCTTATTATTTATGGAAATTGGAATTGCAATGATAGTTCACTCAATTTAAAAAAGTGTATGTAAAAAGGCACCGCTAAAAAGCGGCGCCTTTTTTGATATAAAAATTAAAGAGCTTTTTTTGCTTCAGCAACTAAAGCATTGAATGCTTCAGTATCGTTAACAGCTAAGTCAGCAAGCATCTTACGGTTCATTTCGATACCAGCTTCCTTTAAGCCATGCATTAATTTGCTATAACTTAAACCATTTAATCTAGCAGCTGCATTAATACGTGCAATCCATAAACGACGGAATTCACCCTTACGGTTACGACGATCACGGAATGCATATAAACCAGACTTCATAACTTGGTCTTTAGCAACCTTAAATTGAATATGTTTAGCACCGCGGTAACCCTTGGCAAGCTTTAATACGCGTTTACGACGACGACGTGTAACTGTTCCACCCTTAACTCGTGGCATAATATTTCCTCCTTAAACCATCAACGAACGATAGTTATAAATTTATATTGATCAATTATTACTTAATGTTTGCAAGTAATTTTTTGAAACGTTTAACGTTTGTACTGTCCATCATGTCAGTACCACGTAATTGACGACGTTGCTTCTTTGTCTTACCGTGGAAACGGTGACTTGTATAAGCATTTGCACTCTTAAAACCACCATTGGCAGTTTTCTTAAAACGCTTTGCAGCAGCGCGGTTAGTCTTCATCTTAGGCATGATATATCCTCCAAAATCTAAAATTATTTATCAGTATTAGGTGCCAAAACGAGAAACATGCTTCTTCCGTCCATCTTAGGACGAACCTCAACACGAGCAACTTCAGATGTTTCTTGGGCCATTCGTTCAAGTACTTGACGTCCAATTTCCTTATGAGTAATTGCACGTCCTTTAAAACGAATTGATACACGAACTTTATCACCTTTACCTAAAAACTTCATAGCGTTTTTAAGCTTTGTATTAAAATCATTTGTATCAATAGTTGGACTTAAACGAATTTCTTTAACACTGACAGTCTTTTGCTTTTTACGAGCCTCACGTTGTTTCTTTTGTTGCTCGAAACGATATTTCCCATAATCCATAATCTTGGCAACTGGTGGCTTAGCTTTGGGAGAAACAACAACTACATCCAAATTAGCATTTTCAGCAATTCTCAAAGCTTCTGATTTAGATTTAACACCTAATTGGTCACCGTTAGCATCTATTAAACGAACCTCACGAGCTCGAATGGATTCATTTACCATTACATCATTTGCTATGGTCTTTCACCTCCTGGAAAATTATCGAGAATGCAGAAAAGGGATAGGTGGAAACCACCTATCCCTTTCTTGAGTCATAAAACTCATTCAACGTTCAAAGCCCAGCAACTAAAAATTACAAGGCGAGAAGCGGTGGCTTCTGCTTTTCTCAACGCTTAAAATCATAACATTAATGAATTTTATTGTCAATATTTAATTAATCTTCACGGCTGTAATTTGCGATATCTTTTTCGATTCGATTGATAAATTCTTGGCTACTTTCAGATTTAGATTCTTTTTCACCATAGTGACGAACACTTACACTATCACTTTGAAGTTCTTCATCACCAACAACTAAGATATATGGAATCTTTTGAGTTTGTGCTTCACGAATCTTGTATCCCATCTTTTCATTACGGTGGTCCACTTCAACGCGAATATCTTTATCCATCATAATTTTCTTAAGCTTTTCAGCGTATTCGCCATGAATATCATCCTTAACAGGAATGATTACAACTTGTCTTGGGGCCAACCATGTTGGGAAAGCACCTTTATACATTTCAATTAAGTATGCAGTAAATCTTTCCATAGTTGAAACAAGACCACGGTGAATCATAACTGGACGATGTTCTTCACCATCAGCACCAATATAATGTAAATCAAATTGCTTTGGTAACATAAAGTCTAATTGGATTGTTGATAATGTTTCCTCATTGCCAAGAGCTGTCTTTGTTTGAACATCAAGCTTTGGACCATAGAATGCAGCTTCACCTTCAGCTTCAGTATAATCTAAGCCTAAATCATCCATAGCAGCTTTAAGCATTGATTGTGAATGATTCCACATTTCATCATCATCAAAATACTTTTCAGTATTCTTTGGATCACGATAGCTTAAGCGGAATGTGTAATCCTTAATATCAAAATCACGGTATACTTCTACCATTAATTGAAGAACACGCTTAAATTCATCTTGGATTTGTTCGGGTGCAACAAATGTGTGTCCATCGTTTAATGTCATTTCACGAACACGTTGAAGTCCTGATAAAGCACCAGATTTTTCATAGCGATGCATCATACCAAGTTCAGCAATGCGAATTGGCAATTCACGATACGAACGAATGTGATGTTTATAAACTTGAATGTGTGAAGGACAATTCATTGGACGCAATTCAAGCATTTCGCCATCCCCCATGTCCATTGGTGGAAACATATCTTCACGGTAGTGTTGCCAATGACCAGATGTCTTATAAGCATCTAAGTTCATCAATACTGGTGTGTAAACATGTTGGTAACCATGTTTAACTTCTTTATCAATAATGTATCTTTCAATTGTACGACGAATTGTTGCACCATTTGGCATCCAATATGGTAAACCAGCACCAACTTTAGGATCAACAAAGAATAAATCAAGTTTGTTACCAATTACACGATGATCTCTTTCGTGGGCTTCTTTTTGACGTTCCAATTCGGCATCTAAATCTTTTTGTTTATAGAATGATGTAGCATAAATACGTTGTAACATTGGGTTACTTGATTTGCCTTCCCAATATGCACCGGCTACAGATAATAATTTAATAGCTTTAATATCTGAAACGTCAGGCAAAACAACATTATCACTAATTATATAATGTCCATCAATTTCATAAACACTAACTTTACCATCTTTTTCATTGCGTTTAACAATTTTAGCTTGATATGGATCACCATCGATTGCTTTCAAAGCATCAGCAGTATCCATAATTTTATGATTTAAAACAACTTTGTTTTTAATCATTTCTTTCATTTTATCTTCGATTGCAGGAAGTTCATCAACTGAAATTTGTTGACCTTCTTTGTCTGTATCAACGTAAAATCCATGTTCACCATTATCTACTTCACCGATGTGAACTTCTGGATAAATATCTTTAACAGCTGCACTTAAAATCAAAGCAGCTGTATCCCAGTTGATAACCTTTCCATCATCAGAATCCTTAGTGATAATTTCAACCGCTGCATCAGAATTAATCTTACGATCTAATGAAACGATATCGCCATCTAAACGTCCGGCAATAGCATTTTTAGATAAACTAATACTAATTGATTTTGCAACATCTAAAATAGATACTCCAGCATCAAAAGCTTTTACACTATGGTCTGGAAATTCAACATTAATACTTGCCATAACCTATACACTCCTTTGTATGTAAAAAACGCCCCTGGTAAAAATACCAGGGACGCCATTTTTAATTAATTTTTAACGCGGTTCCACCCTAATTGCAAACAAACGCTTGCCTCTCTTAAATTCCGATAACGGCGGAAATCCGAGCCAACATTATCCGTTGGTCATAAATACGTCGATTGGGAAGTTTTTAGTGCTTTGCTTTCAGTCTAGGCTCAGCTCCCTGAATTAAAAACTACATGTTCGACTTAATTTATAACTTCATTTTACTTACTTTTTCTTAAATGTCAATCAAAACGATGATTTTTTCCAGTAATCATTACCTGCTGACTCAAAAACTGGATTCGTTGCATTAATCTCTTTGCTTTGAGTGGTTCCGCCTCGCCTCGTTGATTAATGGTTAAATGTTCTTCTTCTAACTGTTCCATAGAAAAATTAGAAGTGAAAAAGGTTGGTAATTCTTCTTGCATTCGGTATTCTAAAATAACACCTAATACATCATCTCTTAGCCATGAAGAAATATTATCAGCACCAATATCATCAATAACTAAAACTGGGCTCTTTTTAATCGCATCAATTTTAGCACTAACGTCATTATTCAGCTTACCAATTGAATTTCTTAATTCCACCGCAAAACTTGGAAAATGTATAATAGTTGTCTCAAAACCATTATCAGCTAAGGTATTTGCCATAGCACCCATCAGGTAAGTTTTCCCAACGCCAAAACTGCCTGCTAAATATACTCCTTTTACAAAAGTATGTGGATTGTCCATATATTGTTCTAAAAACTTTAATACTAAATCCAGTGCTTCCTCTCTTTGTGGTTCACGATAAAAATTATCCAATGAAGCATTTTTTAAAGATTTGGGCATACTAATAGATCGAACTAATTTAGCTCTTTTTTTCTCTTTTGTTTCTGAAATATTCTCTTTCGTTGGGATGTATTCGATATCAATTAAATGATTACTTAAAACTAATTTAGGTTCATATCCTGGCATTAAATTATTTTGGTGATTTTTTAATTTATTTTTTTCTGTCACAAATTCGTACAATTTAGAACTACCAATTTCAATTGCATGCTGAGAAAGTTGCTCTTTATTTTTTTGACAGAATTCAATAACATCTGGATTTTTGTATACCTGTTGCATAACCTCGGAGAAACGATGATTTAGTTTTCTTTTATTCATTATTTGCTTAAGGGTATCTTGCACATTTTGCATATTAACGTCCCTTCTTTCCCCGCATCTTTATTTTGTTAAGCCTATCATTAATATCTTGATTGGTCTTATTAATATTAATTGTAGGCTTATTAATATTTTGCTTTTTCTGAGCCCAATCTGGTAAAGTTTCTCGCTGGATAACTTTTCTTGATCGACTATTATTTTTTCTTTTAATACTATTTTGTTTTAATCTTTGTCGAACAAATTTTAACGCTTCTACTGGATTTTTTATTTTGTTTTTAATCCAATTATTAGCGATTGTTTCCGTTAAATTTTTATTTAAAGTTGCATTTCCTTGATCCACTAACAAATAATAAACCAAAAAGTTAATCACACTAACTGGAATCATATTAGTATTTATTAGACTCTCAATAATGCGCTCTTCTGCTGAAGTTGGAAATCCACCTACACTACTCTTAACACTACGCAAAAATTCAATTGGAGAAACATTATACATTAACTTTATAACTTTTTGTTCTTCAACATTTAAAGACTTAAATTCACTAGAATTATATTTAATTTGAACTGTTTTATCTACATGTCTATGATTATTTGAAAACTCAATTAAAACATTTTGCTTTAACTTTTTAGCATCAATTTTATTCGTTGAAAAATCAGTTGAATCAACGATAATTTTTGCCATATTTTCTTCATCAATACCATAAAGTGTTTGTTGTACCATAATTAAATGGCGATTATCTAGTAAACTTTGTGCATCCACAAAACTATTACTTAAAATTTTAATCAATAAATTAAAATCAAAATTAGTGTTTAGATTTTCAATTTTTGATTCATCTTCAAATAAACTATTTTTGACTTTTTTTATTATAGGGTTGGTGTTAACCACACTTTCACCCAAAAAATAGCAGTCAGTCAATTTTTTTGAAATATCATAAAATCCTGTACTATTAAATGACTTCACTATAAATTGTTGCGAAATTGCTTGATACTCATTTTCACCAATAACGTTTAATAACAATGAACTTAAAGTATCATCTTTCAAAAAATTTATTGGGCTTAGTGGATTTTGTAATTTATATATAAATAAACTATTATTATCTATCTGTTTTTTATAGGTTTTTAATAATCCTATGGCTTCTAATTGTCCACGAGCTTCTTCAATTTTTTTGATATCAATGCCTAACCAATTTAATAAAACAGTGTGAATATTCTGCTTATTTTCATTTGCAGCATATAATTCTTGTAACGCAATAAATAAGCTAAATGAATTAGAAGTGAGCAATGGTCGATATAGAACATTTAATGATTTTTGTTGAACATCACTAATTGGTTGGACCATATATACCTCAAAATAGTCTTTTGGTGATAAACCCGTCATTATTTACTTTCCTTTTTTTCATCTTTTTTTAACATACCTTGTAATTCGTTAAAAAAGACGTGCATATCTTTAAATTGACGATAAACACTAGCAAATCTAATATAAGCTATTTCATCTAAATCAACTAATTTAGACATTACATATTCTCCAATAACTTGACTTGAAACTTCACTTTCACCCAATGATCGAATTTTATTCTCAACTTGGTTAACTAAATCGGTCATTTGTTTCATTGTTACTGGTCTTTTTTCAGCGGCTCGAACAATTCCCCTTAAAATCTTTTCTCGGTCGAATTCCTCTCTGGAACCATTTTTCTTAATAATTAATAGTGGTACTGCTTCAACTCTTTCAAAGGTGGTAAAACGAAATTGACATTTTTCGCATTCTCTTCTTCTTCTAATCACTTGGCCACCATTAGTTGGTCGACTATCAACCACCCTGGACCCATTATTACCACATTGTGGACACTTCATCTTGATAATTACCTTTCATTAATTCAGAACTATTTTCTTACACAAAAGCCATTTTATCACTTGCGACTTAGTATATTCAATTGACATATTGTTATTAACAGCTAAATCTGCATATTTAATTTTTTCTTTAATTGGCATTTGCACTCTGACTCTTTTTTCAGCATCCCCAATTGAAATACCATCCCGCTTCATTAAACGTTTAATCTGAGTGTGATAGTCAGTATAAACTACTATAATAAAATCCATCATCTTGTCATAATGCTGCTCAAAAAGTAAGGGAGCATCTAAAACCACAACTTTTTGGTCTCTTTGTAATTTTATTTTTTCAATAATTTGTTGTCGAATAACTGGCTCCATTATGGCATTTAATTGTTTTAATTTATTGTGATTAGAAAAAACTTTTTTCCCTAACATTCTTCGGTTAACTTTTTTTGATGATAAGATATTATCACCAAAATATTTAATTAATTGTTTTTGTACTTCAGGTTTATCTAAGCAGTCATGAGCAATTTTATCAGCATCAATAATAGGAATTCCATATTTGGCAATCATACCACTAACGGTAGATTTTCCTGTAGCAATTCCGCCTGTTAAACCAATTAAAGTTGTCATATTATTTGTCCAATCTTTGACAATTAGGGCAAAAATGTGTCCCACGTTGCGCTACTTTGATTTTCTCGATAGTTGTCTGACATCTAGGACAAGGTTTACCTTGTTGATGATATACATTTAATTGATTTTGAAATGTTCCAGCATGTCCATTCGCATTTAAATAAGAAAATACTGTAGTACCTTGTGCCGCAATTGCTTTTTTGATTTCATCAATAATGTTAGACCTTAAATCTTTTATTTCTCGATCAGATAACGAATCAGTCATTCTTTTAGGATGAATTTTGCTCATCCAAAGGACTTCGTCAGTATAAATATTACCTAATCCAGCTATCATAGATTGATCTAGTAAAAAACTTTTTATCATTCTATGATGTTTTGCTAGAGTTTTTTTCAAATAATCAAACGTTAAATCTTTTTCAGTCGGCTCAGGTCCAATAGTTTTTAGGCCACCATGATTAAATTCCGCACCTGCTGGTACTAAATTCATTCGGCCAAATTTTCGAGTATCATTGTAACGAATATCCATTCCATTATCTAATTCAAAAATAACGTGATCATGTTTCTTATATGGTTCATCTCGCTTAACTACTGCATATTTTCCTTCCATTCGAAGGTGAGAAATCATTACTACGTCTCCGCTAAAATCAAATAATAGATACTTTCCTCTTCGCCTAATATCTTCTATCGTTTTGTTTTTTAATTCATCAATAAATTTTGGTGGCTTTGGTGATACCATTTTTTCATAATTAACTATTACATTCTTAATTATTCGATTTTTGATTTGCGGCTCTAAACCGCTTCTAACAGTTTCAACTTCTGGTAACTCTGGCATAACAAACCTCCATTATTTTGCTTCATACCAATTTTTTCCATATGATGTTTCTACTTTTAATGGCACATCTAATTTATATGCTGAATCCATAACTTTTGGAACCAAACTAGTCATCACTTCAATTTCATCAGCAGGAACATCAAAAATTAACTCATCATGAACTTGTAAAATCATTTTTGATTTTAAATTATGCTCTTTCATTGCATTTTGAACATTAATCATCGCAATTTTAATAATATCGGCGGCACTACCTTGAATAGGTGAATTCATTGCTGTTCGTTCGGCAAAAGATCTTAAATTAAAATTCTTGGAATTAATATCTGGCAAATACCGTCTACGATTTGAAATAGTTTCTACATAACCATTTTTCTTAGCTTTTTCAACGATATCCTTCACATATTGAGCTACTCCAGGAAATTCTTTAAAATACGTATCGATAAATTGTTGAGCCTTTTTGCGTGAAATTCCAAGACTTTGGGATAAACCATAGTCACTAATTCCATAAACAATTCCAAAGTTTACCGCTTTAGCGTGACGTCTCATTAAAGGTGTCACTTCATAACTACTATCCAATCCAAAAATTTTAACTGCTGTACTTGCATGGATATCTTCATCTTTTTTAAAAGCTTCTTGTAAGTTTTTATCTTTGGTTATGTGAGCTAGGACTCTCAATTCAATTTGAGAATAATCAGAAGATAAAATATATCCATCTTCATATTCAGAAACGAAAGCCTTCCGTATCTGCTTTCCTTCATCAATTCGGATTGGAATATTTTGCAAATTGGGTTCAATTGATGATAAACGTCCCGTTTGCGTTAAAGTTTGTACAAATGTTGTGTGAATTTTACTATCTTTCTGATTAATTACTTTTAATAGTCCATTTAGATAGGTTGAATTAATCTTTGAAAGCATTCGATAGTTTAAAATATAGTCAATTATCGGTGAAGCATCCCGTAATTTTTCTAAAACATTAACCGCTGTTGAATAACCAGTTTTAGTCTTTTTTATGACAGGTAAGCCCATTTTATCAAATAAAATTTCACCTAATTGTTTTGGTGATTTTATATTAAATTCTTCACCAGCAATATTGTAAATATCTTGTTTTATTTCGCCTAATCTATCAGTAAAACTGCCCTGCATATCAATTAAGGTTCGACTATTAACCTTCATACCTGTAATTTCCATCTGAGCTAAAACAATCGCCAAGGGTAACTCTATTTTCCAATACAAGTCAGCTTGAGCATTTTCATTTAATTTAATAAATAAATTATCACCTAAAAATTCAATGGCTTTAGCTTTAGTAGCCAGGTGATTTAAGAAAACTTTCTTTTCTGGTAAAGCTCTTTTTTTACCTTTACCATATACTTCTTCATCAGTCTGGATATTCAAATAATCATTTTGATGGGCTAATTGTCCTAAATCATTTGAATTGTCATTGGTATCTAATAAATATGATTGAAGTAACACATCAGAGTTAATGCCATCTATTTCTATTCCCATTCTGTGCAAACCATAATATGTCCTTTTAACATCAAAAACATTTTTCTTAATATCTTTTGACATTAAAAGATTGCTTAAAATTTTATTTTTTAATAGCTCTGGCTTATCACTCACAAAAATAAAATTATCGTCACATATTGAAAAACCATTTATTTCAGAATTATGATAATTACTATCAATCATTTCTAAATAAAATGATATATGATCTGATAAATTGTTTAACTCATTTAAATTATCTTCATTAAGTTCTTCATATTTTAATTCTTCTACTTCAATATTTTTGGGAATTTCATTCTTTAACAGAGATTTAAATCCCATTTTTCGATAAAAAGAAATTAACTCATCTTCATTAGGTCCGCGATAATCAATATCAGGCAACTTGATTGGTGCATTTCTTCTAATTGTAGCTAAATCTTTCGACATAAACGCATTATCTTTGTCTTCAATCAAATGCTCTTTTAGCTTGCTCTTCTTAAATTTTTCAATATTTTCGTAGATGTTTTCGATTGTTCCATATTCATGAAGTAACTTCAATGCGGTTTTTTCACCAACTTTAGTTACGCCAGGATAATTGTCAGAAGTATCACCCGCTAATCCTTTCATATCAATGATTTGTTCTGGTGTAATACCAAGCTTCTCAGAAATATGTGCTGGTGTATATTCTTCTATATCAGTAACACCCTTTTTAGTAACTGCCACAGTAACATTTTCGCTGGCTAATTGAGTTAAATCACGATCACCAGTAATAATAATAACCTGACGACCACTTTCATCAGCTTCTTTAGCAGCCGTACCAATAATGTCATCAGCTTCAAAATTTGGTAAATCATAATATGCAATGCCATAAGCATCTAATAATTCTTTAATATATGGAATTTGTTCTGAAAATTCAGCGGGAGTTTTTGACCGTCCTGCTTTATAATTATCAAATTTTTGATTTCTAAAAGTTTTTTTACCAGCGTCAAACGCAACTAATACTTTATCAGGCTTATATTTTTCTAAAATACCTTTTAACATCTTATTAAATACAAAAATAGCATTAGTATGGACACCATCTTCATTAACAAATTTTTTTAATGCACTACCAGGCAATGCAAAAAAAGCTCGAAAGGCTAAACTATTGCCATCTATTAATAATAATTTGTCTTTTTTCATTCAATCATCCCCAACCGTTAATATCTATCTTTCATAATAACAAAAATAAAGGTTCTCTGCGTTTTGCAAAGAACCTTTAAGATAAAATAATTATTAATTAATCACGGTTTCCACCAACTCCACCAAATACTTGAAGGAAGAATTGGAAAAGATTAATAAAATCTAAATATAAAGTAAATGCACCTTGAATGGCTAATCCTGTTTCAGAAACTTGGTCACCATAACTCAGATACATTCTTTTCATTGTAGCTGTATCATACATTGATAATCCAGCAAAGATAATGATTCCAATAATTGAGAAGAAGAATGTGACTGCGGCACTTTTAATAAAGAACATATTTATAAGTGAAACAACAATCATTGCAATTAATGCTCCTAATAATTGTGTCCCCATCTTGGATAAATCACGTTTAGTGGTCATACCCATGACTGCCATAGTTATAAAAACTGCAGATGCTGAGAAGAAAGCACCAGCTATAGTTCCTAAGCTATATACCATGAACACACTTGATAATGTAATTCCGAAAAATCCTGAAAAAGCAAATAGCATTAGAAAACTAATCATTGGGTTTTGTAAAGCAGCTCGTTGTCCAAACATCATGAAAGCAAAAAGCGCGATAAAAACAACCCATACCAATCCAGAATTTTGTGAAAACATACTCATAATTGAATTGCGCCAAACTGTAGCTCCCATATATGCAATTGTTCCTGAAAAAGCAACCGCCAAAGCCATCCAGCTATACATTTTAGTTAAAAAGCGATTTAAACCAACTTCTTGGTTAATTATATTTCTTTCTTGCATAATTAATCTCCTATCTTTTTATTAAGATTATTCTACCAATTCTAATCAAAAATTACGATTAAATTGTTTTAATATTTAAAACTATATTAAAAAAGAAATCCAAATCGGATTTCTTTTAGTTAATTTAGAAATTATTTAACTAATTTCTTATAATCATCTTCATATTTCATAATATCGCCAGCGCCCATAAATACTAATACAGCATTCTTAACATTGGCAATTGCTGATAAATCATTTTCATGAATAATTTGAGTATTATTTCCAATCTTATCAGCTAAGTCCTGTGATGACACGGATCCAGAATGTTCTCTAGCAGAACCAAAAATTTCTGTTAATACAACTCTGTCAGCTAAACTTAAACTCTTTGCAAATCCATCCATCAAAGCTTTAGTTCTGGAATAAGTATGTGGTTGGAAAACAGCAATAATTTCTTTATCTGGAAATTCTTGTCTAGCAGCATCTAAAGTAGCTTTGATTTCTGATGGATGATGTGCATAATCATCAATCAAAATGTTTGATCCAACTTTTTCTTTAGCAAAACGACGCTTTACACCTTGATAACTCAATAATTCTTTGCGAACTAAATCTAAGTCAACCTTTTCAAAGAATGCTACCGCAATTACAGCTAATGAATTCAAAACATTATGTTCACCAAATAAATTAATCTTAAAGTGACCTAAGTTTTGTCCTTCATGCATTACATCAAATTCAGAACCTTTTGTTGTTCTTTGAATATTGACTGCTTGAAAATCATCATTATCTTTAGTTCCGTAATAATAAACTGGAACTTTAGCATTTAATTTACGTAAACTAGCATCTTCGCCCCAAGCAAAAATACCCTTTTTAACTTGATTAGCAACTTCATCAAATGCACTTTCTACATCCGCTAAATCTTTATAGTAATCTGGATGATCAAAATCTACATTTGTCATAATCATGTAATCAGGATGGTAAGCAATAAAGTGGCGACGATATTCATCAGCTTCAAATACAAAGAAACGTGCATCTTTTACGCCCTTTCCAGTTCCATCACCAATTAAATAACTAGTCTTATCTAAGCCACTCAAAACATGTGCTAATAAACCTGTTGTACTTGTTTTTCCATGTGTTCCAGCTACACCAATGCTTGTATAAGAATTTAACATTTGGCCTAACATCTCATGGTAACGAATAACTTTCAAGCCCATTTCACGAGCTTTTTTAATTTCAGGATGATCATCTGTAAATGCATTTCCTGCAATCACAGTTAATCCTGGTCTTAAATTATTTGGATTAAAAGAATAAACCGGAATCTTTGCAGCTTCTAATCCTTTTTGGGTAAAGGTATATTCATCAATATCTGACCCTTCAACTTTATATCCTTCATCATGTAAAATTAGCGCTAAGGAACTCATGCCAGATCCTTTAATACCAATAAAATAATAAGTTGTATCTTTGTTCACCTTTACCACTCCTATTTATTAATTGTTTTCAGTTTAACACAAAATATACCTAGATATTTTATGATTTTCAGATTAATTATAATTACTCATCTCTTAATCCTTTGTAATATACCTCTCTTGGTTTTGAGCCATGTGCTTCTGAAATATAACCAGAAGCTTGTAAATCATCCACAATAGTAGCTGCACGGTTATACCCAATGGAAAAAACACGTTGAATTTTTGACGTAGAAATACTCTTTTCATTAGCAATATAATCTAAAACATCATCCATTAATTCATCATGGGTACCAACGCTTTCTATTTTCTTAGTATATTCTTCAGGATTGAAAAGATAATGCGGTTCAGAACGTGCTCGAATATAATCGGTTACTTTTTCAACATCTTGATCAATATACGTACCCTGAATTCTGATGGGCACACTTTGACCATTACCTAAAAATAACATATCTCCTCTACCAATCAATCTTTCAGCTCCAGAAACATCTAAAATGGTCCGAGAATCAATTTGACTAGATACCATAAATGCAATTCGAGTTGGAATATTATTTTTGATAAGTCCTGTTACTACATCCACACTTGGCCGCTGAGTTGCAATAATTAAATGTATCCCAGCTGCTCGAGCTTTTTGAGTAATTCTAACAATATAATCTTGAACCTCATTTGCAGATACCATCATCAAATCCGCCAACTCATCGATAACAATCACGATATATGGCATTTTTTGCTTTTCTTCATGATTTTCTTTACATAAGTCATTAAATTGTTCGATATTTCGCACATGCGCTGCTGCTAATTTTTGATAGCGATTATCCATTTCTTCTGCAACCCATTTTAAAGCAGCTGTTGCTTGTTTTGCATCAGAAATAACTGGTGATAATAAGTAAGGCAACTCGTTGTATGGAGCCAATTCGACTGCTTTAGGATCAATTAATAATAACTTTAATTCATCAGGATGAGCTTTATACAATAAAGAAACTAAAAGTGAATTAATGAAAACACTTTTCCCAGATCCTGTTGCACCAGCAATTAAGCCATGAGGCATTTTTCTCAAATCATATACACGAGGTTTTCCAAACAAGTCAACACCAAGAGCAATTGTTAGAGGAGATTCACTATTTCTGAAGGTATCAGATTGTAAAACTTCTCTGAGATTAACTGATCTTGGCTGTTCATTTGGGATTTCAATACCAACTGCATTTTTTCCTGGAATGGGAGCTTCAATCCTAATATCTTTGGCCGCCAATCTAAGTTTTAAATCATCATTTAGATTGGTAATTTTGTTTACCTTGACCCCTCGATTTAATCCCACCTCAAATTGTGTAACAGTTGGCCCAATTGTCCATTTTTTTACGCTCGCATCCACACCAAAATCAAGTAACGATTCTGACAATTCTTGAGCTTTATTCTTCGCCCATTCTTGTTGTGTTCCACTATCAAAATTAGGTTCTCTTAATAAATCTATGGGAGGAAAATCATCGTTTCTTTCATTCTTATAATTTACATTATAGGACTTGATTTGTGGTACGTGATTATCTTTGTTCTCATGATTAATTTCTTTAACCATATCTGACAATCTAATTTTATTTCTTCTCAATTGATTATGAGAATTAAAATTTTTATGTGGATATTCATCACTAATAATTTTGCGAACTGGCTCAGGCTCTGGATGTTTTACCGGAGTCTCCTTTTTATATTCTTGATTTTGCTTATCTTCTTGAATATCATTTCGATTATTTATATGATTCTGACTATTATTAACTTTAAAATCATTTGCTTGATTAAAAGCTTCATTTTCAAGTTTTTGCTCAATTGCTGGTACGAAACGATTTTTACTATCTGAATCTTTTGATAAAGTTGGATTAAGAAAATTAGACTCTTTTTTTACATGTTGCTTCCTAAAAAAAGCAGGTCCGTCATACTTTTCCATTCCAACTCCCCCTATGAGAAAATTTTATTACCGGCTTCAAAATCAAAAGCTTCTCCAACTTTAAAATTATCTGGCAAAATTAAAGCACCCTTCTTTTGTGGGGCATTCTTTAATTTAAGTTCTCTTCCGGAACAAATCATTCCGTCACTCTCAACGCCTCTTAACTCACCAGGCCAAATTACTAGACCATCAGGCATAATTGCACCAACTTTGGCTACAACAACTTTGATATTATCAGTCATGTTGGGTGATCCACTAACGATTTGGACAAATTGTCCGTTATCAATTTTAGTTTTAGTTATTTTTAGATGATCAGAATCTGGATGCGCACTGGTAGACTCAACATATCCAACTACAAACTTGGGTGTTTCATCAGCAACTAACTCTGCCCTAAATCCAGCTGATTTTAAGGCAGCGTTTAGTTCACTTACTTGTTCTTTCGTTAAAGTAAGTGGTCCAACATTTGCCAATTTACCTAAAATTTTAGTCACTTCAAAAAAATTGTATCCTAAAGTTTCATTTGATTCTTTATCATAAATACGAACAATATTATCTTTTTTTTCTGAAATTTGATTATCCGTTTCTGGTTTAATCATGGCAATTAATACATCGCCCATTGCATTTGGATTATAACTTGTAATCAGCATAAATATATCTCCTATTTATTATTAATTTTATTTATAAATAATGTTAAAATATCAGAAAAAGGAAGTGCTTACATCATGAAAAATATTCAAAGATTTAAAACATCCCTACTTTTAGTTCCAACAGTTTTGTCTATTTGTTATTTTACAATAACAACCATAAAAAAACATTCTAAAATGAAACCTGCTACTGTTTTGTCGCTGATTCGTAAAACGATGCCACATCCTAAGCAGATTCAAGGAGCTTGGATTGAATCAAAATCTTCTTATATTAAAAGATTCAATCGCAAAATTCCGGTTTACTATGGTGGCATTTCTATTTATGAAAGTAACGATTTGATGCAATATGAATTCATAGCAGACGCTCATACTGGAACTATTATTGATATTTACCGAAATTAAAGATAGAAAGCCCGAAGATATAAAAATCTTCAGGCTTTTTTTAAAAGTGAGCCACCAATTTAAATATTGGTTGACCTTTCAAACTAAATTTGTGTTCATATTCAGTTTCCACATTATCTTCATTTTCAGGACTATGGTGTAAATCTAAGAATACGTTATCAAAAGTCATTCCAAAATTATTTAAACTTACTAAAGAATATTCAAATAATCCTTGATTATCCGTTTTAAATTCAACCGTTCCATGTGCTATTAAAATTTGCTTATAAACTTTCAAAAAACTCTTGAAAGTTAATCTTCTTTTTTCATGTCTTGTTTTTGGCCATGGATCAGAGAAGTTCAAGAACACCTTTGAAACTTCCCCATCTTCAAATAAATCAGTTAGGTTAGCACCATCAGCATATAAAAGCTGTAAGTTAGGAATTTCTTCTTCCAAAGCTTTTTTTAATGCAATCGCAATAACTGTTTTTTGAATTTCAATCCCAATAAAATTATATTGGGGATATTTTTTGGCCATATTAATAATAAATTGGCCTTTACCAGTACCAACCTCAATAAAAATAGGTTGTTCTTTTGGAAAACGAGAATTCCATTTTCCTTTTAACTGTTGCCCACTTTCAACAATTTTTTCGGGATGATTGGCAATTAAATCTGCCGCCCAGGGTTTATTTCTTACTCTCATAACTACCTCATTTTTTAACTTTCAAAATAAACTTAACCAAAATAGTATATAACATTATCTGACTTAATGCAGTTAATCCAATAAATAAAATAGAAAAATTAGTTAAGCAACCGCACAAAAGTAAAAATAGCACACTAACAAGTATGATTCGATTCAATACATACATCAAACTATGTTGCCTTTTTGATTGATCAACTGGATAAATATTTATCATTTTATATTGAACAACTTGCTTAAATTGGTCTTTTAACTGAAATACAATTAAATAAACTACAATCAATTCGCAAGATAATTTAATCCAGATATTATTGCTAAATAATTCAATAATTCCACCTATAAAGAGCAATCGAATTATTAATCCAAAATAATCAACGCTTCTTAAGATTAATCTAGAATAAGTAAAACTAAAGATATCATTTTTTAACGTCAAAAATTTAGCTATGTTATCAAGCCATTTTCTTCGCTTGAAGCTAGCATTTTGATCTTTAACCTCAGTGAACATTCCTATAATCCGATTAAGCTGATTAAGTCTTTTTTCTTCGTATTTAATGGCTTGGTTCCAATCAAATAAAATATGTTTCAAACTAACTTTGAATTGATAAAAAGCAATAATATAAAGAATCAAACTAACAATTAAACCAAAGAGTGGATTTACCAGTAAACTAATTATTACCGAAATACAAATCAGTAAGTTATATACTTGTTTATTATTAAACCGATCAAATAAGAATTCTTCATATTTTTTATTTAAATTTACTAAATTTAAAATTATAACAGCAATAAAAAACATAAACGTTTTAATGAATGATTTAAAATACAATTTTAAAAGTGGAAATAACACGATAAAACTAATAATCAATATTAATAGATTAAATAAAAAGGTTCTAACTTTCGATTTTTTTATATAATTTGGTATTTGTTTAGTCATTGGTAATAAAAAAACTTTATCAGCTTTACTTAAAAGCCAAACTGGTTTCCCAAAAAAAGATAATATTAATGAACTGATAGCTAAAAATGGTCCTACCCACCATTCATGACCCGTGGCTGTTTTTAGCCAATTGGAATAGTTATAGCCTAATCCCCCGGCAAAAAACATTAAAGCTAGCACCAAATTGTCATTAAAAATATATTTTAGGTACTTAAAAATTTGTTTATTATAATTATCTTGTCTTTCTTTCCATATTTCATTCATGCGTATCACCTTTAACAATTTTTAAATAAATATCATTTAAACTGCTATTAGGTTGCTTAAATTGCTCTTGAAAATCTTTTAATGTCCCTTTAGCTTCAATCTCTCCATTATTAAGTAAAATGTATGAATCACAATATTTTTCAGCAGTATCCAAAACGTGTGTTGACATAAGAATCATGCTGCCAGCTTTCTTTTTTTCATTAATAATTTGCAGTAAATCATTTACTGCCAGCGGATCCAGTCCTAAAAATGGTTCATCTACAATAAATAACTTTGCATCAGTTAAAAATGCACAAACAATCATAACTTTTTGACGCATTCCTTTAGAGAAATTTGCAGGAAACCACTCTAATTTATTTTCCAATCTAAACTTTTTTAATAAATCCTTTGCTTTTTTCCAAGCTTTTGTACTTTCTAAATGGTACGCGTTAATAGTTAATTCTATGTGTTCTTTTAATGTTAATTCATCGTATAAAATGGGCATTTCAGGTACATATGCTATCTGTTTTTTATAATCGATTGGATTTTTCCATAAATTAATATCATTTAAAGTAATGCTACCTGATTGAGGCTTTAAAAAACCAATTAAATGATTAATAGTAGTAGATTTTCCAGCCCCATTAAGACCAATTAATCCAACTAATTGACCATCTTTTAAATCAAAATTTAAATTCTTGATAACTGGTGTTTTGGTATATCCACCTGTTAAATTTTTGACTATTAAACTCATATTTTTTCCTCTATTTCTACGGAATATAACACTTGAATTATAACATATGACTCACAACATCCTTTAAATCTCGTGTATAATTAAAGATAAATTGGAGGTAATAAGTTATGGATAAAAATTGTATTTTTTGTAAAATAATTGCTGGAGAAATTCCAAGTTACACAGTATACGAAGATGATGTTGTAAAAGCATTCCTAGATATTTCACAAGTTACTCCCGGTCATACTCTAGTTGTTCCTAAAAAACATGTAAAAGATATATTTGCTTATGATGATGAACTAGCTGCTCAAGTTTTCGCAAGAATACCTAAAATTGCCAAGGCCATTAAAAATAGCAATCCTAAAATTAAAGGAATGAATATTTGTAATAATAACGGTGAAATTGCATATCAAAGCGTTTTTCACTCACATATTCACTTACTTCCTCGTTATTCAAAAGATGATGGCTTCTCAATGACATTCACTGATAATACTAATAAATATAATAGTGAGCAGTTGAAAGACATTCAAAAATCAATCCAAAAGCAATTAGGTGATATTAATGAATAAGTCATTTTTTCGAATTATTTCATTAATTTCAATAATTATGGTGTTATTAAATAAAGAAAATATTTTCAACAATGTTCGCAAACAACTCTCACCATTAATTGATGACATAAAACTCATTGTCAGTGCACAAAATAATTTTTATGACAAGCAAATCGAACTCAAACAAGCAATCAAAAATATTAGAAAGCCCATTGAAGAAATGAAAATATCTAATAATAAATTTCAATACAAAATATCACCACATATTAGTCAAATTAATGAATTATTAGCCAAAATTGATAAGGAAATCGACAATCTTTAAAGGATTAATAAAAATTCATTTAATGTTTTTAGGGTTGTGTTATTATAAGTATTAGTTTTTAAATTATGCGTTAGGATGTGTTATTTTAATGAAAAAAGTTTTAATCGGTGCAGCAGGAATTGCAATGGCATTTTCATTAGCAGCTTGCGGAAGTAAGACAGTTGCAACAACCTCTGGTGGTAAAGTTACACAAGAGCAATTTTATGACAACATGAAAAAGACTTCGAGTGGTAAACAAGTTCTACAAGAAATGATTGTTAATAAAGTTCTTGAAAAAGAATATGGCAAACAAGTTTCTCAAAAAACAGTTGATAAGCAATACAATGCTTATAAGGAACAATATGGTTCTGCTTTGCAAGCCCAACTTCAACAAAATGGAATGACTTCATCTTCATTGAAGAAACAAATCAGATCTAACTTACTTTTAAAGGCTGCTATTAAAGACAATGATACTATTTCTAATTCAGATTTAGAAAAAGCTTGGAAAGATTATCAACCAAAAGTTACTGTAGCTCAAATCACAACTGAAAAAGAAGACGATGCTAAAAAAGCTATTGATGATTTAAAGGGTGGTAAAGACTTCAAGGATGTTGCCAAGAAATACTCAATTGACCCTTCAAAAGATAACGGTGGTAAAATCGCACCATTCGACAATACTGAAAAGAATTTAGACCCCGCATTTAAAGATGCAGCATTTAAACTCGATGAAGGTAAATTTACAGAATCTCCTGTAAAAACTGACAATGGCTATGTTGTTATTAAAATGATTAATAAACCTAATAAAGGTAAATTAGCCGATCATAAGTCTGCTGTTAAAGAACAAATTTGGAATAGTGATATGTCAAATCCAGAAAAATTACGTTCTATTATTACTAAGGTTCTTAAAAAAGGTAATGTAATTATTAAGGATCCTGATTTGAAGAATGCCTTAGATGATTATTTAGGTAGTTCATCACAATCTAAAAAGTAATTAGTTAATAACTAATTGTTTAACTAAAAAGGGGCTGTGACAAAACACCTCTTATAAAATAAAAATAGGATTAAAAAATCT
>X285_Short_beaked_Echidna__coassemble_387_pt1 | contig 57462 bp, 57 predicted proteins | sample X285_Short_beaked_Echidna__metabat2_high_PE_004 | metagenome-assembled genome bin X285_Short_beaked_Echidna | reverse complement strand
GCGTCAACGACCACGGGTGTAACCCGTGACCATCAACACTTTATGTTAAAGAGCCTTTTTAAAACATCGATGTACTATGCAATGGTTCTCTTCGGTCAGGATACAAATTTTCCATGATTTGATTGACTGCCATTGGACCTTCACCAAAAGCAGTAGCAATTAATTTAAGTTTCCCATCATATTCAATTCCATCCCCGATTGCATAAACATTTTCTTGGTTAGTTTGCATTTTATCATCAACTACAAACATTCGATGTTCTTGCTTTAAATCTAAGGACCATCCTTTAATAACCTTATTACTTGAAGTAAAGCCGTAATTCACAATCAAATGATTAAATTGTTGATTGATTTCTCGTTCAGTCTTTATTTCCTTTAAAGTAACCGATAATCCATCTGTGTTTTCCACAACATTGTGAATTAAGAAAGGAGTTAAAATTTTTACACTAGATTGTTTTAACTTTTCCACACTATGTTCTAATCCTCTAAACTGATTACGGCGATGAACTAAACTAACTGATTTAGCAACTGGTTCTAGCATTAGAGCAATATCAATAGCTGAATCACCACCACCAGCTACTAAAACATCTTTATCAATAAAATGTTCCACATCTGGAATACTGTAGAAAATCTTCTTATTTTCTAAATTTTCAATATTTTTAACCGCTAATTTTCGAGGGTTGAAGGCTCCATTTCCGGTCGCAATCACAATCGCCTTCGTTTGATATCTTCCTTGATTAGTTACTACTTCATAGATTTCGTCTACTTTATTTATATCAATAACCGTTTCATTTAATCTAATTTCAGTACTATCAACTAAATCAACTTGTTGTTTCAATGATTTGGCTAAGTCTTGGGCTTTAACCCCCGCATATCCACCAACATCATATATAATTTTTTCTGGATATAATGCTGAAGCCTGTCCACCAACCTGTGACAAGCTTTCAACAATCAACGTTTTAGCTGAACGCATTCCAGCATAAAATCCTGAAAATAAGCCAGCAGGACCTGCTCCAATAATAATAATGTCATATAAATTTTCCATTTTGTGCCTCGATATCTTTTTTTGCTGTTAGAACTATCTTACCAGCTTACAGTCATAAAAAGAAATGATTGTTTTTTATAGCTCATTTTTATATGATTAAAGTGGATATAATAAGAAAAATATAATTTAGGGAGGGTTCTTTCTTGGCACGCAAAAAAATGATTTTAGACCTTGATACTGGAATCGACGATGCGATGGCTATTGCGTACGCTTTAGCAGCTCCAGATGTTGATTTAATCGGTATTGTGGCATCATATGGTAATGTTTTAGCTCCTGATGCAGGTCGTAATAGTTTACAAATTTTAGAATTATTAGGTCACACTGATATCCCTGTTTTTGTTGGGGAAGAACATTCACAAAGTACTGACAGCTTTGAAGTTATGCCAATCAGTGCTAAAATTCACGGAAAAAATGGTATTGGAGAAGTTAAATTACCAAAACCAACTCGTCCATTAGAAAAACAATCAGGCGTTGATTTCATAATTGATGCAGCCCATAAATATAATTCAGATTTAATCTTAGTTCCGACTGGTCCTTTAACTAATTTAGCTAAGGCAATGCGTAAGGATCCTGAAATTGAACATTTAATTGGTAAAGTTACCATTATGGGTGGTGCTTTAACTGTTCCTGGTAATGTAACTCCGGTAGCTGAAGCTAATATTAATCAAGACGCTTTCGCCGCTAATGAAGTTTTCACTAGTGATATTAATTTAACAATGGTTGGCTTAGACGTTACTTTAAGAACTTTGTTAACTAAAAAAGAAACACAACTCTGGCGGGATTTAAAGACTAATTCAGCCGAAAAATTTGCTGATATTGTGGATTATTACATTGATATTTATAAAATCACGCGCCCAGATTTAACTGGTTGTGCGCTTCACGATCCATTAGCGGTTGGTTTAGCTGTTGATCCTACTTTTGCCACCATGTTAGATTTAAATATGTTTGTTGATACGTCAGATGCTATGTGGGGAAGAACGATTGGTGATCCTGCTCGGTTGAACGCTAAGAATCCCAATGTAACAGTTGCTTTAGATGTTGATACTGATTTATATTTAAAACGATTTATGAATTATTTAATGAATTTATTCAAAAAAAACTAAAAAAGAGTCGCTGAACGCGACTCTTTTTTGTTACATATATTTAGTTAAAAATCTTTGCACTTTATCTTTATACTGTGGATAATTAGTTTCTTGCGATTTTGCATGTGCCGCATTATTCACAATTAACTTTTCTTTTGGACCATTAGTTGCATCATATAACTGATCAACCATCTTCGTTGGAACAAAAGTATCTTTTTGTCCATGAATAAATAACATTGGTGTTTTATTATTTTTTAATTGTTTAACTGCACTAGCTTCGGGATAAGAGTAACCAGCTTTTATTTTAGAAATCAAACTAACTGTTGGTACTAATGGGTATTTAGGTAAATTATAAAGTTGTTTGGCTTGATATGTTACCTCATCATCAACTGATGTATAACCACAATCCTCAATATAAGCCTTAACTTGCTTTGGAACATCTTTTTCGCCACTTAACATCATTGTGGTAGCGCCACCCATACTAACACCATACATACCAATTTGTTGGTTAGTACCTTTTTTAGCCAAAACCGTTTTAATCCAGTTAAGATAATCTTTACGGTCTAACCAACCATAACCAATAATCTTACCTTCACTTTTCCCGTGAGCTCGGTCATCAGGAATTAAAACATTATATCCTAATTCATGAAACATTCCAGCAGGACCGCCTTCATATTCTTTACTATTCATGAAGCCATGTGCCATCACAATCGTTTTATTGGTTTGATGTTGAGCTAGAATATAATAAGCTTTTAATTTAAGACCATCATCACTCTTAATTGTCCAATCTTCTTTTTTTACATTTTGATACCACATTTTTTCTTTATATAATGGATCTTTTTTGTTTAAGGCTGTTTGCTTGGCAATAAAATTCTTAGGTGCTCGTACTTCTGCTACCTGAAAGAAATAATAACCGGCCCCCAAATCAATTACCAACAATATTCCTAAAATCCAAAGTAATACTTTCCATCTTTTTTTCATTTTCATTCCTCCGAGTTTAACTTTTATAGTATAAGCTAAATTTAATTTATTTTGCTAATATTTAAGCTATTCCCTTTAAAATAACCCCTTAAAATGTGACACTTTTTAATATTTGTCGCATTTAATGGTTTATATTACAATTAATTTAGAGTTATTAAAGGGGGAATTAGCATGTTTCCAGCACGCTTACGAGAAATTCGTCACGGTAAACATATAACCTTAGAACATTTAGCAAATGATTTAAATAAACAATATCCAAGTAAAAATCCTAATACTGCCAATCAAATTGGTAATTGGGAACGTGGCATTCGGACCCCTTCTTACTTAGAGGTTCGCAAGTTAGCCGAATACTTTGATGTTAGCATGGACTATTTGTGTGGCAAAACAGCCACTAATGTTCACGATTTAAATATGATTTTCTTATCAGAGCAACCCATTCGCTTTAATGAAAAAATATTAACCAATGAAGACCGTTATGAGTTATATCAATTAATAAACGGTTATTTTTACGGCAAAGAACAACGCAGTAATGGTCATAATCGGCAACAAGAAGAACTACGTCTAGACTGGGACAAGCAGGATTATTAAACATGAATCATAAAAAGCTCAAAAAAATAAAACATTTAAAAAAGCTGCAAAAAACTCATTCTGCGGGATATATCGAACAATTACAAAGATTCAAAAAAATATTTGAACCTTTTTCCGCTATTACTTTTTTAATTAATCAAATTTTGATAAGTGATAAGGCCATTCAACAGCAAGAATTGCCTAACGCCTTACCGTACTTGCAACTGCCTGATGATATTCAACAAGTTATTTTTGAACAAATTAATCAAAAATATCCACTTGGTAATCCTAAAGGTGACCAGCTTTGGAACAAATATAATAACCTATTACCCAAGTTAGACCATTTACTGCGTTCTTATCGCGACTATTTAGAAGAAACCTATGGCATGTGGGCTTATATTTCTAAGCCATTTATCAACGACTTAGCTAAGTATTTGGATCATGAATCGACCCTCGAAATCATGGCTGGCAACGGTGTTATCAGTGCTGGTTTAAGAAAATATCATGAAAATATTATTGCGACTGATTCACTCGAATGGATTAATGAAAACGAAACTGGCAAGCATTTGTGGACTGATGTTAAAAAGATGGATGCTCTAACTGCTATTGAACAATTTGGAAGCCAAGTAAAATATGTAATTATGTCTTGGTCACCCGATGGAGTTCCAATTGATATGAAGGTTTTAGAAAAGCTTCGCACCTTAAATCCACAACCTATATTAATTTGTATTGGCGAACAAAATGGCGCTACTAATAGTCATGAATTTTGGCAAAACGCTCAGATGGTTGATGCAAAAAATACCGAAAAATTAAATTCACATCACCAATCTTTTGATTTAATCAACGAAAAAGTATTTTTGATGAAATAAAAAAAGCTGGACAAAATTAATTGTCCAGCTTTTTTGCCAGTCATTAAGTATTTCTACTTAATTCAGTCGTTTGGCGGCTCACACACCAATAGACTCACACGTCTACAATCCGGTAGATAAAAAGTGTGCTGGTGAAATATGGTCACTAGTTGCCGCAGCAAAATGATAATTAAATCACCTGACCTATCTCGACTCATCGCATACTTTCATTATGCCATTTTTTGTAATTATTTACCACTATTTATCAATTTTTAATTGAATAAAACGAATTAAACATGAAATTATTAAGAAAATTATCACAACTATAATAATTGTAGATAAATATATAAAAGTGCTACCTAGTATTAATCTTCCTAATATTTTAAAAATTAAAAGTAAACTAACTAATAAAGCTAACCCAAGTTCTAATTCTTCAATAAATTTACGCGGTTTTTTTAACCAATCTTTTAATATACTAATGTATTTCAACTTTCATACCCTCCGGTACATTCTTAAATACCCATTGTGCATCAGGCACTGCCAATCTTACACAGCCATGCGAATTAGCTTTCTTACCTAATTGATCGGCTTCTTTTTTGACAAAGTTTCCATTTTTATCAGTTGGAACGGTATGGAACAAATAGATTCCATGATCTTTGAAAGAAACAAAATCTTTGGCACCTTCTTTTGATGACGCATTATAGAAGAATGGTCCCCTTTCAGCTTGAATATGATAAGTACCAGTTGGAGTAGGACTATCCTTGGAACCAGTGGAAGCATACATCGTATATAATGTATTTTTTCCATCCATAATATAAACTCGTTGTTTAGCAATCGACACCTTGATAAAAGCATTTGGATGCTTAGCTAAGTCAGGATACGGTTTATCTTCAGAAGGCTTCTTCCAATTAATTGCAGTAGCCTTGGTATTTGAATCGCTCTTATCTTCACTATTCTTAGTTTCATCATTTGCCAGTTGGCTGTCTTTGGCATTCGTGCTCTTAGGCAAATCTTTGGCATTAGCTGATTTTTGTAATTCAACTTTTTGTTGTTTCATTAACTTGACATGATAATTATAAAATCCTTGCCCTAGCGTTAAAAAGGCTAATAGCAAAGCTGTGCCTAAAATCATTTCAAATCTTTTCATCAATGAAAGCTCCTTTATGCTTTATTTTCTTTATTATCTAATTGATCAAATTGCTTGATAAGCCATTCATGCAAATTATCATTAACTGCATCTTCATCATCTGTAAGTTCTTTTACACTACCAATTTCATCAATTCTAAGATGCGAACGATTAATATCTTCGGCTTCAATAACGGCGTATACTTTCAAATCATATTCATCATTTTCATTAACTATTTTGCTGAGTGGTGTAACATATGATAAAGGTAAATTAATAATATTCGTAATCACTTTAATAACTACACTTTTATTAACTGTTATGACCGCTTGCGCAATAATATCAGCTTGCATAGCTTCTTTTAGATAATCTAACACTGGCTTACTTCCAGATTCATCGGCTTTTTTTAAGGTTGTTTTTCCAATTTTAAAGTCTTTACTAGTAAATTTTTCAGCTTTTAATTCTTCAATAACTTCTTTTGCAACAGCTTTCATGTAAATCTCCAATTCTTTTTTGCTCAGAGTTAATATAAATAAATAACTCCCTATTTATTTATATTACATATAATTCAATTTTAAAACTAATTTTTTAGATTTAACAAATTTTTTATATTAAAAGCTAATAATATCATAAAAAGGCTTACATTTTATCGTTAAAATGATATCATAAAAGTAAGAAATGATGATTGGATGGTGGATGACATGCTACAACAATATAAAAATATTTTAGCTCCTGTTGATGGTTCTAAAGCTACCGACGTTGTTATTGATAAGGCAATTGAAGTTGCTAAAAGAAATGATACACATCTTGATATCTTAAATGTTTTGGAAGTAAACCAATTTAGCGATACTTATGGAGGTGCCGTCAGTGGCGATGTAATCTACAAGCTCTCAGAAGATGTCCAACATCGCTTAGAAGAACTAAAGAAAAAGGCTGAAGATGCCGGTGTCAAAGATGTCAGTGTTCACGTTCGTTTTGGTAATCCTAAACCAGTAATTGCACGTGAATTTCCAGCTGACCATAATAATGAATTAATTTTAATCGGTTCAACTGGTTTGAATGCAATTGAACGGTTAATGGTTGGTTCTGTTGCTACTTATGTAAGTCGCAATGCTATCTGCGATGTTTTAATTGTTAAACCTGATAAAAAATAATTATTATCAAATCGGTGATGAGCCGATTTTTTTATTTTAAAGGAGTTTTTATTATTAAATCTTGGTCTTATCAAATATTATTAGATGAGTCATATGACTCACAATCTATTCGAAACTTATTACAAAAAGAGTGGCTCATTCCCCGCCGCGTAGTCCATTTTTTACGCATTAAGAAACACGTCTTAGTTAACGGTAGCTATCATTCAATTAACACCCAAGTTAAAGATGGTGACAAAATTAATTTAGTATTTGATGAATCTGATTTTAATACACCTATTCCACCTTTTAAGCCCGACAATTCAATTAAGCCCGATATTTTATTCGAGAATGATGATTTATTAGTTGTCAATAAACCATCTGGCATTAAAACTCACGCCAATCAACCCGGTGAATTAGGCAGTATGATGAATTTTTTGCAAGGATACTATGAAAACCAGGTATATAACGCCTACAATATTCATCGTTTAGACCAGTTTACTAGTGGCGCTTTACTAGTAGCAAAGAATCCGGTTGTCATCCCCATTTTAAGTCGAGAAATTAGCCAAAAAATTATCAAACGGACTTATCTATGTGTTGTTTCAGGAATAGTAACGCCAGCTAATGGAACCATTTCATTGCCAATTGGTTTAGATTCAACTGACCAAAGAAAACGTAAAATCAACGGTATTAATGCTCAACGCGCCATAACACATTTTAAAGTTTTAAAGCATTTACCTGAAAGTCAAACTTTACTTCAAATTCAACTTGAAACTGGTAGAACTCATCAAATTCGCGTCCACTTAGCTCACTTGGGTTATCCTATTGTTGGTGACCCACTTTACAATTTGAACGACTCAAATGGCCCAATGTTACTACATTCTGCTAAAATAGTTTTTCCACTTCCTTTTTCCCATATTAAAAAGGAAATTAACGCGCCTTTACCTAATTATTTTCCAACAAACAAAAAAAGTTCTGACCTAAAAATTTAAGTCGGAACTTTTTATTATTTATATTTGATTATTTAAGGTCTTTCCAAACCCATTCTTTAACTTCTGGTAAATCATCACCATTATCACGAATATATTGATAATGACGAGCAAGAATATTATCCATTGCTTGTGAGAAGTCCGCACCTTTTTGTTCATAAGATGGAATTGAGTTAATTACATCTTGAGCTAAGTGGAAACGATCCAATTCATTTAATACTCGCATATCAAATGGAGTAGTAATATCTCCTTCTTCACGATAGCCATGAACATGCACGTTATGATTATGACGATCAAAGAAGATTGAACGTATTAGGTCTTCAAAGCCATGGAAGGCAAAGATAACTGGTTTATCTTTAGTGAAGTAACGATCAAATTCTTCATCACTTAAGCCATTTGGATTAAGTTTTGGACTTTGAAGCTTCAATAAATCAACCACGTTAATGAATCTAATCTTCAATTCTGGGAACTTATCATGCAAGATATTAATAGCAGCCAAACTTTCCATATTTGGTTCAGTACCAGCGGCTGCAATCACAACATCTGGTTCTTCACCATGGGTTGTACTTGCCCAATCAATAATACCCAAACCATTCTTAGCTAGCATTTGAGCTTCTTCCATAGAATAGAATTGAGGTCTTGGTTGTTTAGAAGCAATAATCAAGTTCACCTTACCACGATCATTCATGATTAATGGGCTAATAGCAAGTAATGAGTTTGCATCAGCAGGTAAATATTCACGAATAAATTCAGGCTTCTTTTCAGCTAAGTGAGTTAAGACACCTGGATCTTGGTGAGTATAGCCATTATGATCTTGTTGGAAACTAGTTGAAGTTGAAACAACGTTCAATGATGGATAATCTTTACGCCAATCTAATTCAGAAGCTTTTCTTAACCACTTGAAGTGTTGAGTAAGCATTGAATCAACAACGCGTAAGAAGGCTTCATAACTAGTAAAGATTCCATGACGACCAGTTAAAGTATATGCTTCAAGCCAACCTTCAGCTGAGTGTTCTGAGAGTTGTGCATCTAAAATACGGCCTTCTGGTGCTAATCCTTCGTCCCAATCTTTCTTAATTGGATCTTCCCATTGACGGTTAGTTACTTCAAACAAGCCATATAGACGGTTTGACATAGTTTCATCTGGTCCAAACATGCGGAAATTATGTTTATTTTTAACTACAACATCACGTAAGTAGTCTGACCAAACTAACATATCTTGCCGAATTGTTTCACCACGTTTAGTAACATCCACGGCATAATCACGATAATCTGGTAAGTTCAAATCAGTTGGATTTACTCCACCATTAGTAATTGGATTAGAAGCCATGCGTTTATTGCCTTTAGGTGCTAAATCAGCAATTTCTGGTAAAATACGGCCATTTTCATCAAATAATTCTTCTGGCTTGTATGACTTCATCCATTTAACTAAGGCATCAGCATGTTCCATATGAGCGCGATCAACTGGAATTGGAATTTGATGAGCACGGAAGGTACCTTCAATAACTTTACCATCCCAAGTCTTTGGACCAGTCCAGCCCTTAGGTGAACGGAAGACAATCATTGGCCAATATGGTAATGATTCATCATGATTTTCACGAGCATTCTTTTGAATAGCTTGAATCTTTTCAATGGCCTTATCCATAACTTCAGCCATCTTAGGATTCATTGCATCGGCATCGTCACCTTCAACAAACATGGCATCCCAATGTTGACTATGGAAGAATTCTTTCAATTCTTCATCTGACATTCTTGATGATAAAGTAGGATTACTTAATTTGTAACCATTGATATCAAGAATTGGCAAAACGGCACCATCATTAATTGGATTAATGAATTTGTTATGTTGCCATGAAGTTGCTAATGGACCAGTTTCAGCTTCACCATCACCAATAACTACAGCAGCAATTTGATCAGGATTATCTAAAATAGCACCAACACCATGAGATAATGAGTAACCTAATTCGCCACCTTCATGAATTGATCCTGGTGTAACAGGAGCAGCATGTGATGCAACCCCACCAGGCCATGAAAATTGTTTAAATAACTTAGTCATACCTTCAGTGTCTTCGGTAATTTCAGGATAGGCTTCTGTATACGAACCATCGAGATATGAATTAGAAACCATAACTTGGCCACCGTGACCTGGTCCTTCAATATAGAACATGTTTACATTATATTTATTAATTGCACGATTTAAATGTGCATAAATATAATTTTGACCAGGAATAGTTCCCCAGTGTCCAATAGGATGAACTTTTACATCTGTTGCTTTTAGTTCTCGTCTTAAAAGCGGATTATCTTTTAAATATAATTGTCCGACTGAAAGATAGTTGGCAGCACGCCAAAACTTATCAAGCTTGTCAAAATACTCTTTTGATGAATAATCTGTCATAATGAGCTTCCTTTCGTGAACGAAACTTTAATTTTATTTACGCGTTCATTATAAACGCTTTCTTGGCTTTGTTCAACTTTTATCGTTATTGATACGGTCCAATTTTATGAAAAGTTAAAAATAAAAAAGCATTTGCTTTTAATTTAATCAACGGAGACAAAAGTAGCATAATTCATATATTTATAACTAATACGCATGTTTGATATTTCAAACGGTGTACCATCATCTAAAAAGAAAATACCAGCCATGATAGCAACTGGTTCTGTGGCCTTTAAATTCAATAATTTTTGATCTTCATTATTAGACGGTTCAACTTGAATATTTAAAAATGACCGCGTAACATGCTTATTTTGTTCATCTTCCAAATAATTAAAAATCGATTTTTCTACAATTGCTTTAGATAGCTCTGGTGCAATTTTAATGGGAATATATCCCGTTTCAATCATGACTGGTTCATCATCTAACAAGCGTAATCGCCTAATTTTATACACAAAATCACCTTCATTTAAGAATAAATCATTTTGCATATTAGCTGTAGCTGGAATAACGGAAAAATCAAGCACCTTAATCTTAGGTGTTTTACCATCAGCTTTTAGACTATCAGTAATACCAATATTGGTTCCTTCATAGTTAAACGATGATTTGCTCTTCAAATACAATGGATTAATAAAGGTACCAGCTCCACGTTTTTTAAAGACTATGCCTGCTTGCGCCATAGAACTTAAAGCCCGTTTAACTGAACTGCGACTTACTTGATATTTTTCAGCTAAAGAACGTTCATCTGGTAATTTTTTAGATGGAAATTCATTGTTAAAAATCCGCTGTTTTAAATCATGCATGATTTTTTTATAAATCAAATCTTCCATTTTATTATCTCCGTTTTCTTTTGGTACCTTCATTATAGCAAATGTGACCGTATCATTTTAGTCGTAGAAAAAACATGTGGTAAAATAGCCCTTGTAGGCGGTGAAGGTTATGAGTAAAAAGAAGAAAAAAGACAAAGTATCTAAAACTTTAGTTGAACAAATATTAGATAAAAATAAAATTAACTATCAACAATTTATTTTTCCAACTCACCAAGAAGGCGATGTAGCTCAATTATCTGTGGATCACTTAGGTGTGGAAGAACATTTAATTTATAAAACATTAGCTTTAATCGGTAATAAAACTGGTCCATTAGTTGGTGTTATTCCTCTTGATGAACATTTAAGCTATAAAAAACTAGCCAAACTTTCAGGAAACAAAAAAGTTGGCATGATTCATTTAAAAGATTTATTAAAAACAACCGGTTATGAACATGGTGCCAACACTCCAATTGGTATTTATGAAACCAAACATTTTCCTATTTTCATTTCAGATATGGCCAAAGAACCAGAACAAATCATTGTTTCATCTGGCAAGATTGGTCGTTCAGTTCAACTAAATGCGGAAGATATGGCTAAATTAGTTCATGGAACTTTTGGTGACATTACAGAATGAATAAAATCCGAGCATCACTTTTTAGTGATAACTCGGATTTTTCATTTAATCAAAGTTGGCGCATGATGCTTAGATTTTTGCATCGCTTTAAACAACTGGTTCATCTCTAATTGATCTACCACCACATTTGATCCTGCTTCCATCAACTGATCAGTTAAACTATCTCCTCGCTTTTCAGGGCGTGCATCACCTATCAATGAAATCTTTTTATTAATCAAATCGATAAATCTATCATAGGCTTGCTTTGGATATTCACTAGCCGTAACACGATTAATACCATCTCTAATTTCTTGAATTGAAAATGATTGTTTCAATAAAGTTATTAATAAAATATCCGCAATTTGCATTACTTGATATTTTTTCTTAGTTGGCGCAACAATTACTTTGTTTTTTACATAATTATTAATCATAGCTGGTGTTACGGGTTCAATTCCTAGTGGACCGGTATATTCCGTCATTAACGCCACAACTTGGTCCATATATAAATCAAAATTTGGTAAATCATCCCACTTTGGTAAAACTACTCGCTTGGCCATTTTGACCCAATCTAAATATTGTTGATAATCTTCCATAATGACACCCCCTATTTACAATCATCATACCATCATTACCTAGTTTGCTAAACTAGATGACCTTGTGATATAAAAAAAGAATAATTTTGTGGTAATCTGTTACTATAAAAGAAATTGAGGTATTGATATGTTTAATCCAGATAAAAAACGAAAAATTTCAGAAGATGTTAAGAATTATTTTCCTAAAGAAGTTATCAATGATTTATGGAAAACACTGCGTCAAATGAAAAAAGACCAATTAATTGTAAGTAAAGCAGTTGCTTTTGTTTTTAGTGATGATTTTACGGATGATGAATTTTATGTAATGGGGCTTCAACAAGCTGGTGCCGTTGCTAAGGAATATACAATTAAATATTCTGGCAAAAAGGACTTCCTTAATAAGGGATTAATTGTAGTAATTCAGGATAAAGAAAAAAACATCACCATGAAGCTCAGTGACGTTTCTAAAGAATATCAAGAAAAGAATAAGAAATAACAAAAAACGATCTGATTTAATTCAGACCGTTTTTTTACTTAAACATTATGGTAAATCATTACCAGCTGCAAAATAAATATCATACCATTCTTGTCCAGTGATTTTAACATCGCTACCTGCAGCTGATTCTTTTAAGTGTGTTGGATTCATCGTACCTAATAAGACTTGGGTTTGAGCTGGATGTCTTAAAATCCAAGCAGAAGCAATCGCATTCTTAGTTACACCATAAATATCGGCAATTTCTTGTAATTTTTTATTGAGTTCAGGGAATTTAGGATTATCAATAAATGGACCGTCAAAGAAACCAAATTGATATGGTGACCAAGTTTGGATAGTCATATCATTCATACGGGCATATTCTAAGATTTGTCCATCATGATCAATACTACGGTCATCAAACATATTAGTGTGCATGCCAAAATCAATCATACCAGTGTGCATAATGCCAAATTGAACTTGATTAATCACTAATTTTTGTTTCAAATATTTTTGTACCAATTGAATTTGCATTGGATTAAAGTTGGAAACTCCAAAATGACGAACTTTTCCAGCTGTTTGTAATTCATCAAAGGCTTCTGCAATCTCTTCTGGTTCCATCAATGGGTCTGGTCGATGCAATAGGAAAGAATCAAGATAGTCTGTACCTAATCTTTGTAATTCTGCATCAACTACTTGTAACAAATGTTCTTTATTGAAGTTATAACGATTGCCATAAGCAACATTGTCATCACCAGAGTAAACAATCCCACCTTTAGATTGAATATATAAATCTTCTCTTTTAACTCCTGATAGCTTTAAACCTTGACTAAATTTTTTACTAGAGGCACCTTTAGCGTAAACATCCGCAGTATCAATGAAATTAATTCCCGCATCATAAGCTGTATCAATGATCTTTGCGGCATCATCATCTGACAAATCAGCCATTCGTAAAATACCTAAAGCAATATTAGAAGCTTTCATTCCTTCAATATCGATTTTCTTCATTTTCATCCCTCCATTTTGTAAGCTCTTTCAACTAATTCATGATAACATTTTTTTAATTTTTATTCTAAAAAACACACTTTACCAGTCTATCGTTGTATAATAAAACAATAACAAATAATAGAAATGGGGAATTATTGTTGGATAGTGGTCAGATAGCATCGAACCTGATTGTGATACTAATCACTTTTGTTTTAGCTTATTTCTTCGTCGCAGCTGAATTTGCTTTAGTGCAAACTCGAATTAGCGCTTTAGAAGAAGCTGAAAAAAATGCTACAAGCGCTAGAAAGCGCAAAAAATATCAATTAGCCATGCAAATGGTTAAAAATCTTAATGAGTACTTATCAACCACTCAAGTTGGTACTTCAGTCTGCGGTATTATCTTAGGTTGGATTGGTGAAGCAACTGTTGAATATTTCGTAGTTAGAGCCTTTGGAGCTACTCATATGATTAGTAGTACTTCCTTACACGTCATTGGTGCGGTAGTTGGGGTTTTACTATTAACTTACTTAGAAGTGGTTATTACGGAAATTGTTCCTAAGAATATTAGTATTGATATTCCACTAAAAGTGTTAATGAGTGTAGTAACACCATTGCATTACTTCCATCGTGCCTTTTATCCATTTGTTTGGTTATTGAACGTTTCAGCCAATGGAATTGTTAGAATGTTTGGCATGCAACCAGCCAGTGAAAATGATGAAGTGTTCTCACAAGCAGAAATTTTATCACTTTCCAAAAATGCGGTTGGCGGTGGCGAATTAGATAAAAATGATTATGTCTATATGCAACGAGCCTTTGATTTTAATGATAAGATTGCTAAAGATATTATGATTGATCGAACTCAGTTAGTTGTTTTAGATGTTGATACTACCGTTAATGAAGCTTTAACTCAATATATTAAGAGTCGTTTTAGTCGTTTTCCAGTCGTTGCTAATAATGATAAAGATAAAATTTTAGGTTACATTTATAACTACGATATTATCCGTCAAAGCCAAGTTGATGGCGATGTTAAAATTAGCAAATTACTTCGAAACATCATCACAGTCCCCGAAACCTTAGATTTACAAAATGTCTTAAAGAAAATGGTCAAAAAACAAGTACCAATTTCAGTCGTAGTTGATGAGTATGGTGGAACTAGCGGAATTATCACCGATAAAGATATTTACGAAGAAGTATTTGGTAATATTCGAGATGAAGTCGATGGTACCGCTGAAGATGATATTCATAAAGAAGCTAATGGTTACTTCCGCGTTAGTGGTAAGACAACTGTTTATGATTTTGAACGTTACTTTGGCATTGATGTTCCTGATTTTGAAGATGAAGATGTGGTTACTTTAGGTGGTTATGTAATTGACCACATGCCCGAAATCAAAGTAGATCAACATATTCGTATTCAAAACTATGATTTCCAAGTATTGGATAACGAAAATGCTCATATTGATTGGTTCTTAGTTCACAAATTAAAAGATGATGAACTTGATAAAGTTACACCGCTCATTAAAGAGCCCAAAAAATTTGAAGAATAATTAATAAAAGATGGGATTATCCCATCTTTTTTATTTTGGCTAAAATAAACGTGGTATGATTTTAGTAAATAAGCTAGTTGAAAGGAATTACTTATGAATAAATTAATTAACATTCTATACATTTCAATTTCTGGCAATACTGCTTCTTTCATTGATGACCTATCTGATTATGCTGAACAGCAACATAACAAAAATGCTAATATGCCACTGATTAACGCCAGAGAAATTAGTGATGCCACTGATTCATCTGATGAGAAACAGCCTTTTTTTGCCTTTGTACCAACCTATTTAGATGGTGGTAATGGAATTGATAATGGCGTTTTGGAATTGATGACTAATTCATTAGGAGAATATATTGATTACCATGATAACGCTAAATTATGTTTAGGCGTTGTTGGTAGTGGTAATAAAAATTTCAATCAGCAATACTGCCTAACCGCTAAACGTTATGCTAAGAAGTTCAATACCGAATTAATCGCCGATTATGAATTAAGGGGTAACAATGCAGATTGTGTTAGAATTTATAACAAAATGACAGAAGTTATAAAAGAAAAGTTAGGTGAATAATAATGGAAGCAAATCGTGTTTTAGCAATTGAAAATGGTGTTAATTTCCGTCAACTTGGTGGCTACCAAAATGAAGCTGGTCGCTCTATCAAATGGAACAAGCTCATTCGCTCTGGTAAATTAGCTAATTTATCTAAAAGTGATTTAGCTCTACTGGAACAATTAAATGTCAAATTTGACGTGGATTTTCGTTCCCCAGAAGAAAAGCACGAAGCCCCGGATTTAGTACCAAGTACTGCAGAATATATTTTTGATCCAGTTTTTGAAATCGATGAAACACAAAGCACAAAACAAACACGTGATTTATCTAACAAGATGAAAACTAATCCTTTAACAGGGAAAAATGAAATGATTCGTGTCTATCAAGATATCATTAAAAAGTCACATACCCAAAAAGCTTATCGTCGTTTCTTTGATATTTTATTATCAAATGATCAAGAATCCGACAGTTTATTATTTCATTGTACAGCTGGCAAAGATCGAACTGGTATGGGTGCTATTTTCTTAATGTCAGCACTGGATATTCCAGAAGACACAATTAAAGCTGATTATTTATTAACCAATCGCGTAGCCGCTGATTTTCAAAGAAATGTAGTCATGGATTTGAAGTTAAAGCATGAGCCATCCGCTTACATTCAAAGCATTAAAGCCCTTCAGTCCGTTCAAATTGCTTATTATAATGCCGCTATGGATGAAATTAAACAAATTGCTGGTTCTATGAAACAATATCTACATGATTATTTAGAATTATCAGATAGTGAAGTAAGAGACTTAAAAGAAATCTATTTAACTAAATAGGAGTAATACTATGAAAGCAGAACGTATTTTATCCATTCCCGGAGCCGTTAATTTACGCGAATTAGGTGGCTATCAAAATATTCATGGTCAAACAATTAAGTGGCATAAGTTATTACGGTCTGGTGAATTATCAGCTTTGCCGAAAAGTAGTGTCAAAGAACTGACCAATTATGGCTTAACTTACGATATTGATTTACGGTCCCCTTCTGAAGTTCATTGGAGTCCTGATAAAATCGATTCTTCCGTGATTTTTAAATCATATCCCGCTTATCCGTTTGATAATGGTGAAAAATCAGATATTCCTAAAACTAAAGAATTGATTTACCAAAGCGACTTTCCAATTAACTATGATCCATATTTAACTTTGATATTAAACCCATCTTCAAGATTAGCGTTTCGCTCAATGTTTTTGGATTTATTAAATAATACCGAAGATAATCATGCACTACTATTCCATTGCTCTGCTGGAAAAGACCGGACTGGCATTGCCGCTATGCTCATTTTAGGTGCTTTAGAGGTCCCTTTTCAAACTATTAAAGATGATTATTTACTAACTAATTTAATTAACAGTCGTCCAGATTTAGATAAATTAAGGAATCAAATAAATAGTCCAACCGCTGCACGATTCATCCAAGAAATGAATCAAACTTTTAACGTATTTGCTAGTAACTTGAAAAAAACATATCAATTAATTCTTAATCAATTTGGTAGTTTTGATAATTATCTAATCACTGCTCTGGAGCTAAGTTCAAACGATTTAGCTCGATTACGTAAAATCTATTTAGAATGATAAGTTATATTTATTGAGAAACCGTTTTCAATTGTGTAAAATAATCATAAATTCATAAAAAAGGACTGATATTTATGACACCTGCTGAAGCAATGTGGGATGATTTTACCAAAGAAAATAACATCACAAATACTAATTATCAAACAAGATGGTTTGGTAGCCAAGACAACCCAGATGAAATTGATGAATATAATAAATTAATTTTTGATGGTATTAAGCACTCGACCTCCAAGCCTTTAAAATATTATGCCGCCAAACAAGAAGCTATCCCTCAAATTGGTGATTATTATATTTTATTAGATGGTCAAATGAAACCAGTTGGTATCATTAAAACCGTTGTTAGTGAAATCATTCCATTTATCAAGATTTCGGCCGAACATGCCTACCATGAAGGCGAAGGCAATCGTACTTTGAGTGATTGGAAAGAACGAATGGAACAACGTTTTACAAAATTAGCTAAATCATATGATGACCAATTCAGTATTGATGAACCCATTGTTTCAGAAACATTTGAATTAGTTTATCCAAAATAAAAATCATCCCGCCTAATGGGATGATTTTTTATTCATTTTATTTTTGATAAATTTAACTACCTTTTTAATGTTATATTTATTTTCAATGATTTTATAACCTTGAATCTCTTGCCAAGTGGCATTAATAACGCCGCCAAACAAAACAATCATGGACGAAAAATCCAACCAAAACATCACCGCAATTACGGTACTTAATGTTTTATAGCTGGCATAGGAATGGGAAAAGAATCTTAAATAAACTGAAAAGAAATGTGATAATAGCATATTACCCAACGTAGCAAAAATTGCACCAGGAATAACATAGCGAAACTTCATTTTGACATTAGGCATCAGATAATACAGTAAACTAAAAGCAATATACAAACCAAATAAGGTTATCGGCCATTTAATTTTTCCTACTATATCAAATAGATTCATTGGCAAATCCAATATAGGTGTTAAATAACTAACTAAAGTTTGACCAAAACTAAAAATCAGAATAATAACAGACATCACAATCACAATTAAAATCGTTAAAAAAAACGATACAACTCGATTGGTAATCGGATTTTGGTATTTAGCCACCCCATAGGAGCGATTAATAGTTCTTTGAAAAGCTGCTATTCCTTGACTAGTTGAATAAAGGGTAACTAGCAAACTAAAAGAAAATAATTCTCCATTACCGGTACTCAAATAATCTTTGACGATTGGTTGACTAATATTATAAATGTTTTGTGGCACAACTGTTTCAATATATTCTAGAATGGTTTCAACATGGATACCTAAAAAAGGTAACATGGTACCTAACAACATAATCAATGGAAAAATCGATAACAAAACGTAAAATGCCAGTACTATGGCATTATTCGCAATATCTGCTTCATTAAATCTTTCTAATAATTGATTACAGAAGTTCTTTACTTTTTTTCTTTTCATTATAAAACTCCAAAATTATCAACATAGTTTCAATTTTATGGATTTTATTTTCTAAAGTAAAGGAAATATGATAATTTTTACTTTTTTAAGATGGTTAATTTGAATGTTGGAAATAAAAGTGGTCTAATTTAATTAGAAATATTTTAAATTAAGGAGTGATAATATTGATAAAAAAACATATTGATCAAGCCATTGACCATCTTCGCCAGCACCATATTCGTATTACTCCCCAACGGAAATTAATTTTAGAGTATTTGATTAAAGAAAAAAATCATCCAACCGTTGAAACTATTTTTAATGATTTAAATCAACAAGAGCCAAACATGAGTTTAGCAACGGTTTATAATACTTTAAACTTATTAGTTAAACAAGGATTAGTTTTGGAATTAAATAGTAGTGATGATGGTATTCATTATGATTATAATGGACGTCCGCATTTTCATGTTATGTGTATTAATTGTAAAAAAATTATTGATGTAACTTATCCCGATTATCCTCAAGATTTGGCCAAAATTGATCGAATTGCGGCTGAAAAAACTGGCTTTAAAATTATTAACAATCACGTTGAAGTTGAAGGCCTTTGTGAAGACTGTCAGCAAAAAGAATAAAATCCTGTTATCAAACTTAAATGATAGCAGGATTATTTTTATTCTTATTTTTATTCAATTTGTCCAGCGGTTAAAATTGCAACTTTATAAACATCTTCTGCACTAGCACCTCTTGATAAATCTGAAACCGGGGCATTCAATCCTTGTAAAATTGGGCCAATCGCTTCAAATTTACCTAAGCGTTGGGCAATTTTATATCCAATATTACCTGATTGTAATTCGGGAAAAATGAACACATTAGCTTGACCAGCGACCTTGGATCCAGGAGCTTTGCTAGCCCCAACTGATGGTACAAAAGCCGCATCAAATTGTAATTCACCATCAACTAATAGGGCTGGATTCTTTTCTTGAACTAACTTAGTAGCTTCTTGTACTTTAGTTACCATATCACCAGCTGCAGATCCTTTAGTTGAAAAACTAAGCATGGCAACTTTAGGATCAATACCAAACATTTTAGCGGTTTGAGCTGATTGTTCAGCAATTTCAGCTAAAGTAGCGGCATCAGGATCAATGTTAATTGCGCAATCACCAAATACATAACGCTCTTCATTTCTTTGCATAATAAAAGAACCACTAATCCGATGCATTCCTGGTTTAGTTTTAATAATTTGGAGAGCCGGACGAACCGTATCGCCGGTTGGATGAACCGCACCTGATACCATTGCGTCAGCCAAATGCATATAAACTAACATTGTACCAAAGTAATTAACATCTTTGAGCATCTCAATTACCTGTTCTTTGGTATTCTTGCCCTTCCGTCTTTCAACTAATTGATTAATCATTTCAGTCATCTTATCAATTGGATAAGAACTTGGATCAATTAATGAAATATTAGTTAAATCAATTTTAAATTCTTCAGCTTGTTTTTTGATATCAGCTATCTTACCTAATAAAATCGGCTTAACAATTTTATCATCAGCTAAACGGACAGCAGCTTGTAAAATTCTTTCGTCTTCCCCCTCAGGAAATACAACGGTATAATTCTTACCCTTTATTTTATTTTTTATACTTTCAAATAAATCCATGGTTAGTCTCCCATCTTTTGGAACTTTTCAACTTCACGAGCAATCGCTAATTCTTCATTAGTTGGAATTACCATTACTTTAACGGCTGAATCATCAGTATTAATGAAGCGTTCGCCACTGGCTTGATTCTTTTCATCATCGATTTTAACATTAAAAATGCCAAGTTTTTCACTGACTTCTTTTCTAATTGGCACACTATTTTCACCGATTCCGGCGGTAAAGACAATTCCATCTACACCACCCATTTCAGTAGCATATGAACCAATGTATTTAACAATATTATTAACAAATACTTCAACAGCCGTAGCAGCTTGCTTATTGCCATCAGCTCTAGCAGCTAAAATATCACGTAAATCAGGTGAAATTTCAGATAAGCCTAATAGCCCAGATTTCTTGTTTAAAATGGTTAATATATCTTCTGGATCAGTCAAATGAAGCTTTTCCATTAAGAATACAACTAATGATGCATCAATATCACCAGACCGAGTTGCCATAGTGATACCTGCTACCGGAGTAAATCCCATGGAAGTATCAAAAGATTTACCATTTTTAACCGCTGTAATCGAACTACCAGCTCCTAAATGAAGGGTAATTAACTTCAAATCTTCAATTGGTTTACCCATTAACTCAGCCGCTTTATTTGCTACATACTGATGGCTTGTACCATGAGCCCCATACTTACGAGCACCATATTTTTCATAATATTGATATGGGATACTGTAGAGATAATTTTTAGCTGGCAAAGTTTCATGAAATGATGTATCAAACACTGCCACACTAGTAATATCTGGTAAAACTTTTTTAAATGCTCTGATTCCAGTGGCATTAGCTGGATTATGTAACGGAGCATATTCCTTTAAATCTTCAATTTGTTGCAATACTTTATCAGTAATTAAGGCTGAGCCTTTAAAGATTTCACCACCAGCAACAACTCGATGCCCAACACCCGTAATTTCTTTAAAATCTTTGATAATGTGCAAATCAATTAATTGTTGCAACAAAATATTTACGGCGTCTTCATGATTTTTAATTGGCACTTCTTTTTTTACTTTTGAGCCATCTGGAGTTTTGATAGAAAAGCTTGATCCATCAATTCCAATTCGATCAAATAAGCCAGAAGAAATAACTTTTTCAGCTGGCATATCGAACAACTTAAACTTTAAAGTTGAACTACCTGCATTAATTGCGATTATTTTACTCACAAAAATCACTCCAAATCATTTATTTATAACTTTATTATAGTTTTATTGTAACCGTTGCCAAAACGATACGACCTAATAATTTAATTATATCGATAATTCAGAAACGTTGCAGTGAATTTTGCTATTTCTTTAATAAACTAGCTGCTGCTTCATCAATAATAACAGTCACATTATCATGTTTTTGTAAAATGCTAGCTGGAACCTCGGGTGTAACTGGTCCTTCAATCATGGCTTGAATAGCTTTAGCTTTCTTTTCACCATAAGCTTCCATTAAGATATGTTTACTTTTCATAATTGATGACAATCCCATTGAAATAGCTGATTTTGGTACTTCATTTTCATTATCAAAGAACCGAGAATTGGCATCAATTGTGGACTTAGTTAAAGCTACTTCGTGAGTTGTAGAATCAAATGGAGTTCCCGGTTCATTAAAACCAATATGACCATTCCGCCCGATTCCTAAAATTTGTAAATCAACGGGATGATTATTTATCACTTGATCATAATATTTTAATTCTTTGGAAATATCGACAGCTTTACCATCTGGAACAAAAGATCTTTTAAATGGCTTTTTATCAAACCAATTTTTTTGCATAAAATAGTGATAACTTTGTGGATTATTAGCCGCTAATCCGACATACTCATCTAAATTAATTGATACATCTTGAGTAAAATCTAAATCACTGTCACAAATATTTTGATACGTTGTAATAGGAGTACTACCTGTAGCTAAACCAAATACTTTGGCACCAGATTGTTTAGCTTTCTGAAAAACTTCAAATCCTTTTTGGCCACCTTCATTACTATCTTTCACAATAATAATTTTCATAATAAAATCTCCTTTACACTTTGGTATAGTCCAATTATAAATCGGTCTAAACCACAATACAAGGATTTCGTCTTATAAATTAAATCGCTTTCACTTTTAAAAATTTTAAGCTATACTGAGTACTAACAGGGGAGCTGGACTATATCTGGCTGAGAATAGAACTAGCGGTTCTTGACCCTCGAACCTGATATGGATAATGCCAGCGCAGGAAGCTTTTTTATTATGTCTAAAATTGTGGGCTGATTTCTATATCAAAATAGAAATCAGTTTTTTGTTTAAAAAAGGAGGTATTTAGATGAATACAAGTGTTGCTATTCAAATTTTGCCATTAGTAAATGATGACCAAGAAGTGGTTAAAATTGTTGACCATGCCATTCAATACATTCAATCCACCGGCGTAAATTACCAAGTGGGACCATTTGAAACCACTCTGGAAGGTGATTATGACCAATTAATGGAAATTGTAAAACAAATTACTAAGATTGCAGGTGATTTCGGCCATCGTGAAATTATGAGCTATGTCAAAATTAATTATCAACCGAAAGGATCAGTTTTGAAAATTGATGAAAAAACTAAAAAGTACGAGCATTAATTATTTTCCTATTTTATCAATCATTCTGATTATAGGAATTTGGGAATTAATTAGCTTATTTCAAATCGTTCCAACCTTTCTATTACCTTCTCCAGTATCGGTGGCAGAAGCCTTCTTTACTGATGGAAATACATTATGGTCAAATGCTTTAACCACTTTATCCGAAGCATTTTGGGGCTTAATATTTGGTGTTTTAATTGGCATTGGTTTTGCTATCTTAATGGATTTATACAATCCACTATATAAAGCCTTTTATCCTTTATTAGTTGTAACTCAAACTATCCCAACAATCGCCATTGCCCCACTGCTAATATTGTGGTTTGGCTATGGCCTATTACCCAAAATTGTCTTAGTTATATCAACTACCTTCTTTCCAATCGTGGTTGGTGTTTTAGATGCTTTTAGGTCAACTGACCCAGATTTAATTAATTTAATGAAAACCCTAGGAGCTGATACTTATAAAATTTATTACTATATCAAATTTCCAAGTGCCATCGATAGTTTTTTCGCTAGCTTAAAAATTTCAGTTTCATATTCATTAGTTAGTGCTGTAGTTTCAGAATGGGTTGGTGGATTTAATGGCTTAGGTGTTTATATGACTCGAGTTATGAAAGCTTATGCTTATGATAAAATGTTTGCCGTAATTTTTTTGATTTCTTTTTTAAGTTTATTAATGATTTTATTGGTAAATTGGATTCAATATTTAGTTACACCATGGAGGAGAATTAATCATGTTCAAAAATCATAAAAAGATGTGGATTAGTCTAATAGTTTTAGCATTTATTATCGGTGGTCTGATTACTTGGCATACTCAAAAACAAAAAGCCGCAGCCCGAAATATTACCATTGTATTAGATTGGACACCAAATACTAATCATACGGGGATGTATGTTGCCAAAGAGAAAGGATTTTATAAAAAATATCATCTTAACGTTAAATTTGTACAACCACCCAAGGATGGTGCTGCTCAAGTAGTTGGGAGTGGTAAAGCCCAAATCGGTGTAGCTGGACAAGATTCAATTGCTGATGCAATCGGTAAGAAAGACCCCATGCCCATTACTTCTGTCGGAGCCATTTTACAGCACAATACTTCTGGTATTATGTCACGTAAACAAGATGGTATCACTAGTCCTAAAAAAATGGCTGGATATCGCTATGCTACGTGGAATACTCCGACTGAATTAGCCACAATTAAGCAAAGTGTCAAAGATGATGGTGGTAATTTTAGGAAAGTTAAATTAGTTCCTAATAATATCACAGATGAAGTTGCAGGCTTAAAATCCAATGCAACTGATGATATTTGGATTTTCTACGGCTGGGCTGGAATCAATGCTAAAGTTAAAAATTATCCAATTAATTACTTTAACTTCCGTGATGTTAATCCCGTGTTTGACTATTACACTCCAACCATTATTGCTAACAACAGCTTTTTAGCTAAGAATCCCGAAATCGCTAAAGAATTTATGAAAGCTACCAGTGAAGGATATCAATATTCAGCCAAAAATCCGCGTCAAGCCGCTGATTTATTAATGAAAGCTGTTCCTGAACTTAAAAATAATAAACCATTAATATATCAAAGCCAAGATTATCTTGCCAAATATTATTTAACCCCCAGCGGTAACTTTGGAACGATTAATCCTAAACGTTGGAATGGTTTCTATCAATGGATGGATAAAAATAAATTAGTTGCCCAACATATCAAAGAAGATCAAGGATTTACTAATAAATATTTGCCAACTAATGAAAAGGACTAGTGCTATGACCGCTTTAAAAGTCTCTCATATTAATCAAACTTTAAATGGTAATCATATCTTAGAAGATGTTTCACTAAAAGTAGATGCAAATGAAATTGTAGCTATTTTAGGTGTAAGTGGCATTGGTAAAACAACCCTTTTTAATATTATTGCGGGATTAAATGCTCCTACGAGTGGACAAGTTAAGTTAAACAATAAAAATATCACCAACCAAACAGGCCAATTAGGTTATATGTTGCAAAAAGATTTACTGCTTCCCTACCGCACCATCATAAATAATGTGATTTTGCCAGATTTAATTCAAAATGTTGATAAAAAATCTGCCATCAAGCGCGCTAAACCTCTTTTTAAAACATTTGGTTTAACAGGTTATGAAGATAAATATCCTAGTGAATTATCCGGTGGAATGCGGCAACGAGCAGCTTTATTAAGAACCTTTTTATCTACGAAAAATTTCACTTTACTGGATGAGCCTTTTAGTGCTTTAGATGAATTAACAAAACATGACATTTATCGTTGGTACACCAATATTAGTAAGAAATTAAACTATTCTACTTTGCTAATAACTCATAGTGTTGATGAAGCCTTAACATTATCTGATCGGATTTACATTTTGAATCATCATCCAGCTCGTATCACCCATGAAATTATTATTAATGATACCGATAAACAACAAAAAGATTTTGAATTAACTCCTGCTTTTTTAGCTTATAAAAAAGAAATATTAGGATACTTACAGAATAATAAATAGTTGATGAAAGCGTCATCATGTAATATAGTGTAGTTAATATATGGAGGTGATTAGGATGAGTGAAACTATTTTATTTAATCCAGGCGATTCAATTGGAAATTTTCATGATTACAATGAAGCTGTGCAAAAAGGGCACCTTTTCAAGCAAAAACAACGTCCTAATGACGACTTAGTAATTGTTAATAATCCTGATAAAAAAGAAGAATATGCTATTTTTTACGTGAAAGATCAACAAAAAGATGCTAGTCATAATAGCGTCAAATATGATATAACTAAGAAAATATAATTTTTCTAACTTTTCGTAAGCATATTATTTCACTTATTTTTCAACTTGGTATATTATAACTTTTGTAAGGGGGCTTTCATTATGAAGATTAATATTAAAGATGATGCCAAAGAATATTTAAAGAGTAAAGGTATTGATTCACAACACGTATTTTTAGCACTTGATGATGGTTCAACAAAGTACTCAAAAATCGGTGGAACATGCGCTATTGGTAATAAATTCCAATTAGTTATTTCTCCAATTACGGATCCTGATTACAACGAAAAATTGGAAAATAATGATAACTTAGATTTATCAATCGGTAAAGAAGAAAAACAATTCTTAAGTACTGGTTTAGCTTTGGATTATCGGATGGGCCTTTTAAAGCTTACTGATGATACAGGTGTATTGGATGGAGCTGTTACAATTAACTTCTACAATCCTGATGATGCTAAAAGTAAAGAAGAACTTAAAAAAGAAATGAAGAGTCTTGGCGGCAAAGTTTGCTAAAAAGATACTCTAAAAACAGCGACATTAATTGGCGCTGTTTTTTATTTATAATTAAAAAGATAGTCTCCATCCTTATAAGAGACTATCTTTTTTGTTATTTATCATATTGAACTTCCTTTAAAGCCGCTTGCATTAAATCATTAGAATTTTTCATTTCTTTAGCATCCCATTGAGCAATACCTAATTCCAAATTAATAGCGAAACTCGCCAATAATGTATTTCTTCTAATATTTTCATCAAATTTTTGCTTAATTCTTTCTGCTACAATCTGAGCGCCAATTTTTTCAGAAAATAATAAATCAGCCCACGTTAAATTATTTTGATTCAAAATGTACGTTACATCATTGTCTCTAGTTGCTTCTTTAAAAGTTTGCGAACCTACCCGAATCAATTCTTCAAATTGGCGTTCACTCATCATATTTTTTAAGTCTTCAAAATATTTAATTCTAATAATGATGGTTGTTACCGGAATCTTAAATCGGCGATTGGTTTCAATAAAAATATTCATATCTTCTAAATATGACCGCATTGTCCGCAAATGGGTAATAATATCAAAATGACCATGTTCGACAATTTCAAGTCGCATATCATTGTTTTCCCTTTGCAAATCAACTTGTCCTTTAGTCATATAAAATGCCGCAATTGAAATCATCATTGGTAAAACCAACCAAAAAGCAATTGAAAAATTAGTATTTGCACCATATTTTTGATATTGCCACATCATGACTAGTATTTGAGCTGCAATAAAAATCATATTTACCACTATACTAGTTAATAAATTGGTGAAATAAGTAATTATTATAATTGTCATCATACATATTAAATAGATAATGTTTAAATATAAATCATTAGTAATTAACATTAAAATTGCACAAAAACCTGTTAATAATAAACACATCAGTAACCCAATGCTGGCTTCTAACGATGCTACTTTATCTTTTTTCATCTTCTTTTATTTTTCCTTTCTCGTTATAAACTTTATTGCACCAAACATTGCTGAACAAATAACTAAAGCCACTAAAATGAAAATTAATAATGGCATCTTATTTTGTAAAAATTGCCTAAATGCTACTTCAAGACTTAAGGTTACATTCTTCTTGAATCGATATCTATAACCAATATTATTCGAATCAATCAGCAAACAATCGCCATTTTTATATTGCTTTAAAGTCGATATTTGACTTAGCGGTAACGTCGCTAAATAGGTTGCCTGATCATTAGCACCAGTTACAACCATCATCGTCCTTTCTGGATTATATGGCGATCTTAATAATTGGGAAGTTACAATATTAGCAGCATACTGTGGCACTAAACTCAGCTTCTCATTTGAAAGTAAATATTTATATTGATCATTATATTGAAAGAATAAATCATTATTGATTTTCTTAATAAATGGTAATTTATCAGGGCTTCCCATCACAATTAAGTTATCATTTCTTAATTGTTTTTTTGTTGGAATGGTTTGATAAATTTTTAATTTTTGTAGATTTCCATCCCCCATATAACCTAATAAATTAACAATATTAGACAAGCCTTTCAGTTTATCATCATTTACACCATTTGATGTCAAAATATCTAAATTTTCTAAACGCTGCTTTTTATATAAAAGATTAGGATAATTGCCAAATAAAATTGTATTTTTCGGCTGAGTTTTGATTATTAATTTGGAATCAGGTTTAACTTGGAAATAGCCGCGATACTTTTGTACAACCATTTTTATATTTATTGTTTTACTATAATCTATTTTATTAATTGGCAATTTAAAGGTTAACCATTCTTGATTTTTAGTAGTTTGCATTCCAACTTTTCGTCCGTTGATGTACAAAATTATATTAATTGGATGTCGCCGCTTTTTAACATGCACTTTCATTTGTGCTTGTACTACTTTGTCATTATTTTTGGTTAAATCAATCGTAGCCGTAGTTGTGATAGTTCTGCTAGCTCTTTTAGTTTTAATATTTTTCCAGTTTAATGGTGATTTGACCTGATTTTTTTGGACATTTGTTTTTGAAATTAGGACTTGGTCATTATTTACTGAAAAATTAGCTGGATTAACAAAGTTTTGTGCTGCCATTTTCAACATTTTGTCTTTAGTAGCTGTCACAATTAAGAAATGACCTTTATCGGTATTGATTTCCTTCATTAGGGCCATATTTTGTATCGATTTAACATCGATTTTCTTTTTTAAATTATCCGGCAAGTTTTGATATAAGCTGACATAAATAATGTAATTATCATGATTATTTGCATCATTATTGAAAGTTTGTACCTGTAATTGCTGGTTTGAAGCTGCTGTTGTTTTTGCTAATCCTCCCAACAATACCATTCCACTTTCAATTTCTGCACTATTAGCATTTTGATTAATTTCAAGCTTTAAATCATGTTCCTTCAAATGTTGATCATTAGTCATCTGATTATAAAAATCGTTAATTGAAGTGGCTTTTTGATCAGCAAAAGCATTAGTTGTTATTCCCAAAACAAATGTTGCTAATAAAAGGATTACTACTTTACTGATAACGTTTAGTCTTATACCACTTAGCTTCTTGATGAAAAATCTTTTCACGAACGTAACCCACCATTCCTTTTACTGCTACTAATAACCACATTTGACTATAAACTAAATACATTAATAAAATTAAAAATATATTTTGCACATTTGCTTCGCCTTTTTCGGTGGTTATGGTTAAAAAAGTACTAATTACAAACATAAAAACGCCAAATATCCATAACCCATTACTAAAGCCCTGCAAATCAGAATGTACCAATCCAGCAACTGATAAAACAAAGACACTGTCAGATAGTACCAAAGAGCTCATTAAAATAAAATAAGTTGATAAAAAATAAAGCAAATCAAATAAAATTGGTCGCCCCTTTTTAGTGAAAATTAACTTAGCATTTTTTACAATCACATAAATATTGCCTTTTACCCAGCGAGTCCGTTGCGGAATCCAAACTTCCAACGTTTGGGGCTCTTGCTCCCAAGTAACGGCAGCTGGTTGAAACTTAATTTGATAACCTAATTGATAAACTCTAAAGCTAATCTCTGTGTCTTCGGCCAATGCTTTCACATCCCAGCCACCAATTTCATCTAACACACTTCTCCTGATGACATAATTAGTACCAGGAATAGTACATAATCCGAAAAGATGCTGTCGACCAGCTTGTGCCATCCATTGAAAAGCTAAAGTTTCAATATTGATGAAACGTGTTAGTAAACTGGCATTCCGATTACGTGTTCTAAATTTGCCAATAACAGCTCCTAATTTAGGATGATTAACTAATTCAGATACTAAGATTGACAATGCATTTTTTTGTGGTGTGTTGTCCGCATCATATACTGAGATAATTTCACCTTTGGCATACTTCAATCCAATATTTAACGCATTAGACTTGCCTTTCCCACCATTCTTTTTCGTGGTATTAATTACTTTTAAGCGCTTGGTGCCAAATTCATTTTGTAATCGTCTCAATAATTCAGCTGAATTATCATCAGAATTATCGTTTATGACAATTATTTCATATGAATCTTTGGGATAATCAAAACTTAAAAGCGATAAAATTGTTTTTACAATTACTACTTCTTCATTATGGGCAGGTACTAAAATTGACACAAAAGGCTTCTTATCTGTCAGAGAAGCAATTGGTGTTTTTAATAATTTAAAGTATTCCAAATAACTTGCTACTGTTAAAACTAGATTAACTACTAAAGTCCCCCAAATTGCAATAATAGCTACTAATAAAAAATAATCTAAAACTGAAATATGGCATCCTCCTTACTTTCGATGATAATTTTCTCGATATATTTTTAACCCCGTCCAAAGAAGAATTAACAATCCAATCAAAATGATACTTAATAGATATATCAACACAGTTTCTTGCGTTTTGAAAAAACTACTCAAAATAGGATGGTAGGTTAGCTTTTTAATAATTTTAGTTTGCGCATTATTATGAATAATTTCTTCTTTTTGATTAACTAAATAATGCCGATCTTGGTATTGTAATAACGTACTGCCAGCTACTGTATTTGATTTAAAATTATTAAAGTCATCATAAGCAAAATGCAGTTGCTTAATCTGATGCTTTACTCGATTTAAATCATTTTTTGATTGTGGCATTGTTAAAGTTACCGCCGTGGGACTACTAAAGCGCAAGGTATTTAAATTATCAACAGACTTAAAAGATAAAGCAGGCACACCCGTAGCAGACCATTTATTTAAATACGATTGGGAAACAGGTTTCAGATAATTAACTGCATCATGTGTTTCTAAATATTGTTCTCGTTCTTCTTTTGTATCATTAGGTTTCACTGCACTATGACTATTATTTGACAATAATAACCAAGCATCGCTCTTTTTCAAGCCGTTCTGATATAACACTTGATCTTCACTCCAGAAACTGGGAGCGCTAATGCCAATCGGATAAACTTGTTGCTGTGCTAAATGCAAAATAGCATTATCAAAATTATTGTTTAAAACATTTCCATCTCGACTTGTAGCAGCACCAATAATTGGTGTTTGCACAAAAATTAACGTTCCTTGTTGCTCCAAGGTCCTTAAAGTTTCAGTTAATTTAAGATATGATTTAACGTCAGTATTATTAGCATTAGCTGTCATACTAATAATTAATGGCATATGCTTTTTCAGACAAAATTTACTAATAGCTAATAAGTATTTGGAACTAGAATATGGTGTTACATCTCGCAAGAATAAAAAAGGTTTTTGATCTTGAGATATACCAAATAACTGCGCTATTAACTTTGTACCAATGATATAACTTAAGCCACCAGTTTCAAAATTAGGTAAAAAAGCAGCTTGTCCTTCAATTATTCCAGCGTTGTATTCATCATTACCACTTTGATATTGGCCAATTTTTTTGGCATCATTTGATACATTTCTTAAAACTGTTAACGCAGTGTTTCCTTTGAGGGGTTGTTCATTATCATTGATTTTTAATTTAACATGATTACTATAAACATTTTGGCTCTGGGCTTTTAAATCACTTAGTTCAGCTTTAGATAGATTCGGACCAATATGAATTTTTTTACCTTTAAATTGATTTAAATCTTGATTAAAAGACGCACTTTTTAAATTGGCAGCTGGCCAATTAATCATCGTGATAATTCCCTGGTACGAATCATTTAAGTCACCTTTTTGATAATCAACCATACTTTTAGTACTAACTTGAAAATGGGAGCTGATAAAAAAGCGCTTCAAGCTATCAATTTTGTCTGTTCCATGATTTTGCTCATTTTTAGAATCATAAACGATTAATACTTTTTGACTACTAGCTTTTGCGACATTAGTTAAAGCAAAGGCACAAAAAAATGATATAAAAATTAATAATATTTTTTTCAAAATACCCCTTCCTTAATCCGTTCGTAAAACATTATGGTGTAATAAATTGCTAATATAAATTAAAAGCAACATGTCAAAACTTAAAGGTGCCATCAATAAATGCTTAGCCAAATCAGCATCCCCATCTCCAATAATCGAGATAATAGGAACAAAAAACATAATAGATAACAAAGCAACAATTAATGAAAAGCGCATAACCCCATAATTATTAGTGGTAAATCCATATAAAAATATTCCACGATAAAAACTAACACTATAGATACAAAAGAAAAAAATGACTAATAACGCTAAAAAAGCAAATTTTCCTGGGAAAAAGGCTCCCATAATTGAACTATAGGAGGCAAACTTCCAAAAGAGTTGTCGTTTGTTACGATATGCTCTTTCATAATTTCCGACCGCATTAACTTTAGTAACCATTAAATCTTTGGTAGCAACGTCCAATAATCGCTGAAATTGTGGTAAATTTTGACTGTAATATTTGATAAACCACCACACACTAAGTCGACTAATTAAATCTTTTTTTATCGCTGGTGATTGTGGATCTGCATCAGCAAATTTAGCAATATAATAATTCCGATTACGCATCATTGAATATCTAGCAGACATGCCAGTACGCTTTAAACTATCACTAGGATCACCATTTTGCAGTAACACCCCATGGCTAAAAGACTGAAAAGTATTAATATTATTAAAATCTCGATTAATTAATGTATATGAGCCAATTCCGACTACTAAAATCAATCCTAAACTAAGTCCTAAGATTACTCTACGCACTTTATTAAGTTGTGGCACCCACCACAATCCTAGTGACATAATTATGAAACTAAGTGCTAATGGTGCATTTTGTTGTTTAACCGACATTAGAATTAAAATATTAAAAAAATAAACAATAAATAATGACCAATGACTGTCGGTCTTATTTTGAATTAAAGCTAAATATGACCCAACCACATAAATAAAAGCAATAATCATTACTGGTTCAGCATAAAATGAATTGAAATATAAGATAAATGATGCATCACCAAAAATCATTACTACTAGTAATGCAATCAAATATCCTGCTTTATTTTTTTGATTAAATGTTAGGGACTTAACCAATAAATAGATAGCTGGTAAAAAATAAGCTGTATAAATAATGCCTAAAAAACGAATATCAAAAAATTTACTACTATAAAAAAGCTTATTTAATATTAAAGCTAATTTTACAAATAACGATTGGGAAGTATAAACTATTACTTTATTTTCATTATAATATTGAAAAATACCATATTTTTTTACTACAAAATCAACATAATCATGACCTGCTGAAGGGAGCCGATAAATACCATTACTTAGCATTGAACGGTAAAAATCACCATTATCGGCATAGCCACAAATCGGTGGAATAAACAAAATAAAAAGGCAGATTACAAAAATCAGTAATACCGCCAATTGAGGAGGTGACACAATTTTTTTAAAATTCATTTGCTCCATTCAATCCTCACTTTCTACATACTGTGATGCTATTAAAGTTTCTAAATCATTAAAAGCATATGAATTTTGATGACTATCTAACCCAATCGCACCAAATAAATCAGATTCGTGATTTAATATTTGAAATTTATAAGCTAAACGGAGCGCTTTTTTGGCATAAGCTTGATCCTTCACATTACTAAATACTAAAGAAGCAATCGCATAATTAGCTGCCGATTGGCTTTTATCAGTGATTAATCCAACATCAGAATAACCGTTATATAATTTTGCTTGATCAATTTGTAATCGGAGCCATTGTAAACTTTCTGGTTTTATTTCCCCTACTTCAGCTAAATGCAGTAAAGTTTCAATTGCTTCTGACGTATTCAAATTTTGGTTAACAAATGATTCATTGCTCCAACTATATGCAGGTTCATATAGCGGAAATGCATCACCTAAATATCCTTTTTTAACAAACGATAATTGTTTCTGATAATCTGAGCTTTGCAAACCTTCGAAAAGTTTCAACGTTAATAAATCATAATATGTCAATGAACTAGTATCACTTGTTTTGTGACTATCAACATTATAAAAATCAAAAATTTTTTCATGATTAATGCAATGCTTTTTTAGTAACGCAAACCTTTGTGCTGCTTCATGCCGATAATAATTATTATTTTGTCGTTGGCCATAAATTTGTAAAGCACGAATAATTCTTAAATCATCTAATGTCGCATTCGTACCATATTTTTGATGCTTTTTTGGGTTATAACGATAACTAAATTCTTCTTTCAAATCGAAAGTTTTTTTGAAATTTTGATAAGTCTGTTTAAAAGCTTGTTTTTGATCTGTTAAAGCTAAATATTCAAGCCAAAGACCAGATGATTCTGATAAATACTCATGTCCCCCAGCTTTATTAGCTGTACCAGCATAATTCTTATAATTAGTATAAATTCCTGTGGATTTCAACAATTTATTTTCAATAAAATTAGATAAAGACTTTGTATGTTCATTTCCTTTACTAACTTTTAAATTAAATTGTGGTTCATTTTTTTGAATAACCTGTACCTTTGATTTTTGGCTACATCCGGTTAATAGAAAAATTACAATTACACAAAATATTATTTTTTTCATATTTCCTCCAAAAAACACATTTAACAGTGTATCATATTACACGGTGTTAAATAGTAATAATTAAAAAAAGGGATTTGTTTTATTTTTGCATGATACTTGTTATAAAGAATCAAAAAAAATAGGCCATCATGAGTCTCACTCACAATGACCTATTTTTAGTTTATCTACGGATTTTTAACGCTTTTTGTTCACGCTCTATTCTGAAAACGCGCTCGAAAAAGCAAAAGCCTATGCTAACTACAAAATGGGCCATCATGAGTTTCACTCACAATGACCAATTTTTAGGTTATCCACGACTTTTACCCGCTTTTGTTCACGCTCTACTTTAAATATTTAAAAGCTTGTCTAGCAGCTTGCAAGCCAAAGACTACCGTTTCAGCAATCGAATTTCCACCAATCCGATTTTGTCCATGCAAACCACCAACAACTTCACCAGCAGCATACAAACCCGGGATTGGATTTTGGTGTTGATCTAAAACTTCCGATCTAGCAGATGTTTGTAGCCCACCCATTGTATAATGGAGCGCCGGTGCCACATGAATTGCGGCATATGGGCCTTGTTCAAAACCATCAACTAATCCCATCGTACGACCAAACTCACTATCTTTTTGAGATTTAATCACTTGTTGCCACTTTTGCATTGTTTTTTCTAAATTTTTAACTGGTAAATTGAGTTTTTCAGCTAAATCAGCAATAGTATCACCATGTTCAACTAATCCAATGGCGTCATAAAATTGGACAGCTTTAGCGCGATTAGCTAATTCTTGATTAAAAATTAAATAAGCATCAGCTGGTTGTTGATCATTGATAGCATCAGTTACCACTTTTCTAGTATCTAATTCATCAACAAATCGACGACCTTCATGGTTTACTAAGATGGCACCTTCACCACGAACCATTTCACCAATTAGGAATGGATGATCACCATCTTGGTAAACTGTTGGATGAACTTGAATTTGATCCATATCAACTAAATGTCCACCAAGCTCTTCGCCTAATTTCAAACCTTCACCTTGAGCACCAGGGTGGTTCGTAGTTTGATATTCCTTTAAATCATCGCGATATTTAGCGACTAATTTCGTATTAGCAGCAAAGCCACCAGTGGCAATGATAACGACTGAGACTTGAATTTGTTTTTCACCATTAATATCAACTAAATACTTATCATCTTTAGTCTCCACTTGACTAACATCAGCTTTGCATACAATTGGAACCTTCCGTTGTACCAAATCATTTAACAAATTATGAATTAAATAGCCACCAATCGCTGGAGCATTACTTGGTCGATGAGCTCTTTTTTGTGACATTCCACCAGTTAGTGTTACTTGATCCAACAAAATTTCTTGTTCTTTCAGCCATTCTACGGCGGAATCGGCATGAGTGGTAAAATATCTTAACATGTCAACATTGTTAGTTTTGTTACCACCTTTATAAGTATCATCAAAAAAGGATTCATAACTATCAATGATGCCATTTTGCCGTTGAACATGGGTTTCGGCCGCATTCATTCCGGAAGATGCCCGCATGGAATTACCACCAGGTTTCGGCATTTTTTCAAATACCACTACTTTTTTACCAAATTTTGTTAATTCTAAGGCACTAACTAGGCCAGTTGCTCCCGCTCCTATCACTGCCACATCATAACTACTAGCTATATCATTTAATTGAGTTGGAATAAATTCTTGTTTATCTGCCATTTCTTGCTCCCTCTTAAATCATAAAGTCTGAAATTGCATTAAAATCATACTTATCCATGGCTGGCTCTAATCCATCGATAATTTTAACACAAGCTTTCGGGTCGCCATAACTAGCAGCCCCAACTTGCACGGCTTGAGCACCAGCAAACATTAATTCTAACGCATCCTTGGCATCAAACACACCACCAACTCCGACAATTGGCAAATTGCTAACTTGGCGAACTTGATGAATCATTCTTAATGCAATTGGATGAAGAGCTTCACCAGATAAACCGCCAGTTCCGTTTGAGAGATGAGGTTTTCTGGTAGCTAAATCAATTTCCATCCCCATTAAAGTATTAATCATGACTAAACCGTCAGCGCCACCTCTTTCAGCAGCTTTGGCAATTTCAACCACATCAGTAACCCCAGGGGTTAACTTCATAAAGACAGGCTTATCTAATACAACAGACTTAATTTCTCTAGTTAATTCTTCCACTACTTCTGGGTCAGTACCAAAAGTTAATCCACCTTTTTTAACATTCGGACACGAAATATTGACTTCGATAAATTTCACGTTAGGGGCTGTTGCCATCTTTTTAGCGACCTTGACATATTCTTCTAATGATTCACCCGCTACACTACCAACAATTGGCAAATTGGGATAATTTTGCGCCAACCATGGTAATTCATTCGCTAAAACATGTTCAATCCCAGGATTTTTAAGTCCAACAGCATTAAGCCAACCACCTTTAGTTTCAGCTGTCACAGGCCAAGGATGACCCGCTTTAGGCTTTAAGGTAGTGGATTTAATAACAAATGCGCCTAATTGGTTTAAGTCAAAATTTTTGGCCATTTCTGGACCAAATCCAGCAGTTCCACTGGCATTCATAACTGGATTTTTTAACTTAACTCCCGCTAAAACAGTTTCTAAACGTGACATTTAAACTCCTCCTATAGATGTTGAGTAGTAAAAGCTTGTGATTCTAGCACTTGTAAAATAGCATCAACCGTATCTAAAGCTGTAAATAATGGAATACCATATGTTAGAGCGGTACTTCTAATCTTAATACCGTCGTTAGCACTAGCAGTACTTTCAGAAATAGTATTAATTACCATTTGAATCTTCTTATTAGAGATTTGATCAATAATATTATTTGATTCACTCATCTTACCAACCGTTTCCACTGGTAACCCATTTTGAGCTAATACCTTAGCAGTTCCACTTGTAGCTACTAATTGATAACCTAATTCCCAGAAGCGACGAGCTAAACCAACTGCTTCTAATTTATCTTCATCTTTAACTGTAATTAAAACTCGGCCGTGACTAGGAACATGAATCTTAGCACCCTCAAAGGCTTTGTATAAGGCTTTTGACATATCCTTGTCACTACCTAATACTTCACCAGTAGATTTCATTTCGGGGCCAAGTAAACTATCCACATTATCTAACTTAGTAAAACTAAAGACCGGAGCTTTCACATGAATAATGTCACCAGTTGGATGTAATCCTGGTGTTAATCCTTGGTCAATAATACTTTCACCTAAGATAGCTTTCGTTGCAATGCGAGCCATTGGTAAACCAGTTACTTTACTCATAATTGGCACAGTTCTAGAAGCTCGAGGATTTACTTCGATAACATAAGCCGTTTCATTATGAACAACAAATTGAATATTCATTAATCCAATACATTGTAATGAACGAGCTAATTTATTGGAAATTTCAACAATTTGGTTTTTAACATCTTGTGACAAGGTTTGAGCTGGATAAACAGTCATGGAGTCACCAGAATGAATACCTGAACGTTCAATATGTTCCATAATTCCTGGAATTAAGACATTCGTACCATCACTGATAACATCAACTTCACATTCTTTACCAACTAAATATTGGTCAATTAAAACTGGATGATCATGGGAAACTTGAACCGCAGTTCTCATATAATGTTCCAATTCACTTTGATCATGGACAATTTCCATTGCTCGACCACCTAAAACATAACTAGGACGAATCAAGACTGGATAACCAATTTCATCTGCAGCTTTAATGGCACCTTCTGTTGTTGTAGCAGTTTGACCACTAGGTTGAGCAATATGATTTTCTTTAATTAATTTATTAAATTCATCACGATCTTCAGCGCGGTTGACATTTTCAACGGAAGTACCAAATATCTTAATACCTAATTTAGCTAATGGTTCAGCTAAGTTAATGGCAGTTTGACCCCCAAATTGGACAATAACTCCAGCTGGCTTTTCTAGGTCAATAACGTTCATAACATCTTCAACCGTTAATGGTTCAAAGTATAATTTGTCTGACATTGAAAAATCAGTTGAAACTGTTTCAGGGTTATTATTGATAACAATTGCTTCATAGCCCATTTGTTGAATGGCTTGAATAGAATGAACAGTTGCATAATCAAATTCAACCCCTTGACCAATGCGAATTGGGCCAGAACCTAATACAATAACTGACTTCTTATCCGAAGGTACACTTTCATTTTCTAGTTCATAAGTACTGTAATAGTATGGCGTTTGCGCTTCAAATTCACCAGCACAAGTATCAATCATCTTGTAAACTACTTTTAAGCCCATTTCTTCTCGATAATCACGAACTTCTTTTTCAGTTGAATGCCATAATTTAGCGATCTCTACATCAGAAAAACCATTCTTTTTAGCTAATTGCATTACGTCTGCATTAAATGGTGTACCAGCTAATTCGCGTTCAATTTCATAAATATGGCTTAATTTATCTAAGAAATAAGGTGTAATCTTTGTATATTGGGCTAATTTATCAACGGAATAGCCGCGTTTCAAAGCTTCATATAAATAGAATAATCTATCATCTCTGGCATGGATTAAACCATCAACCAAATCAGCTTCATCTAATTTAGCTAAATTGTCATCACCGATATAATCTAAATCAATATCGAGGGAGCGAATGGCTTTTTGCGTAGCTTCTTCAACGTTACGCCCCACGGCCATAACTTCACCAGTAGCCTTCATTTGCGTTCCTAAGGTCCGGTCAGCGCGGTTAAATTTATCAAATGGCCAGCGTGGAATCTTACATACCACATAATCTAAAGCTGGTTCAAATTCAGCTAAAGTAGTCTTAGTAACGGGATTTTCAATTTCATCTAAAGTTAATCCAACGGCAATTTTAGCAGCTACTTTGGCAATTGGATAACCCGTTGCTTTAGAAGCTAAAGCACTAGAACGACTAACTCGCGGATTTACTTCAATAACATAGTAATTATCGCTCTTAGTATCTAAGGCTAATTGAACGTTACAGCCTCCTTCAATCTTCAAAGCACGGATAATGCGTAAAGCGGCATCTCGCAATTTTTGCACTTCACGGTCTGTTAAAGTTTGAACTGGAGCATAAACAATGGAATCACCCGTATGAATACCAACGGGATCAAAGTTTTCCATATTACATACCACAATCGCATTATTATCGTGATCACGCATTACTTCAAATTCGATTTCTTTCATACCGGCAATACTTTGTTCAATTAAGACTTGGGTAACTGGTGATAAAGCTAAACCATTTTCGGCAATTTCACGTAATTCTTCTTCGTTATCAGCGATACCACCACCAGTACCACCCATGGTAAAGGCTGGACGCACAATTACTGGATATCCACTTTGATCAGCAAAATCTATGGCTTCATCCACTGTTGTAGCAATTCCAGAATTAGGAACAGGTTCACCTAAATCATCCATTAAAGCTCTAAAGCGTTCTCGATCTTCAGCTTGGTCAATGGCATCTAAATCAGTACCTAATAGTTCAATATGCAATTCATCTAAAATACCTGATTCAGAAAGCTCCATGGCCATGTTTAAACCTTGTTGTCCACCTAAAGTAGGTAAAATGGCATCTGGACGTTCTTTTCGTAAAATTTGTGATACAAATTGAAGTGTGATGGGTTCAATATAAACTCGATCTGCTATTTCAGTATCCGTCATGATAGTAGCCGGATTAGAGTTAATTAAAACCGTTTGATAACCTAACTCTTTTAAGGAAAGACAAGCTTGGGTACCAGAATAATCAAACTCAGCTGCTTGACCAATAATAATGGGACCTGAACCAATAACTAAAATCTTTTTAATATCTGTTCGTTTTGGCATTTTTACTTTTCCTCCTGTTTTTTAAAGTCATCAATCATAGCTAAAAAGTCATCAAATAAATAATCGGCATCATGTGGGCCAGGAGCAGCGTCGGGATGGAATTGTGATGAAAAGGCATGATGACCTTTCAAACGTAATCCTTCTACTGTGCCATCGTTGATTTCTTCTTGCGTAATAACTAAGTCAGTACCCTCAACTGAAGCACGATCAACGGCATATCCATGGTTTTGAGAAGTCATATCAATCCGGTTCTTTTCAATATTACGAACGGGATGATTAAAGCCACGATGACCAAATTTCATTTTGACTGTTTTAGCCCCATTAGCTAGAGCAAAGAGTTGATGACCCATGCAAATTCCAAATACAGGCACCACTTCTTCAACTTCGCGAATCATATCTAAGACGCTGTCATCAACATCCATTGGATCACCAGGGCCGTTAGTAAACATCACGCCATCTGGATTAGCATCTAAAATTTCTTTAGCAGTTGCATTGTAAGGTAGCACAATTACATTACAATCACGTTTAGCAAATTCTCGTAAAATTGAATATTTCAAGCCAAAATCAACTACCACAATTTTTTTACCATTGGCTGGATTAGGATATGGACTTTGAGTTGAACTTTCTTCAATTTCATGGCGGTCAGGTTGATAATCTTTTAATTCTTGTAATTTTTCATCATTTACTTCGTTTAAAATAGAAGCCTTCATAGAACCATGTTCACGAATATGTTTAGTAATGGCTCTAGTATCGACTCCTTCAATTCCTGGAATGTTTTGTTGAACCAAGAATTCATTGAAGGTCATATTCATTTGCCAGTTGCTGGCTCTTCTAGCAACTTCATGAACTACCACACCTCGGCAAGTAGCATGAACCGATTCTAAATCATCTCGATTAATTCCATAATTACCAATTAAAGGATAGGTAAACATCAATATTTCACCATTGTAAGATTGGTCAGTGATAGATTGTTGATAACCAGTCATACCAGTACTAAATACTAATTCACCAATACTTTCTCTTGAAGCCCCAATTGCTGTTCCTTCATAAACTGAACCATCTTCTAATAATAAGTATCGTTTCATTTTATTTTCCTTCCCTTTGATAAACAACTTTGCCACTAACCATTGTTAATTGCGTTTGCCCATAAACTTTTTGGCCAATAAATGGAGTATTTTTACCTTTAGAAGCAAAATCGGCTTCTTTAATTTCATACTCATCGTCTGTATTCATAATCGTCAAATCAGCCGGGCGACCCACTTTAATAACACCAGCTTGATTTAAATCAAAAATTTGAGCTGGTTTTAAACTCATCCAGTCAATCAATTGTTCAATATTAACTAATCCTGGTTTAACTAATTTGGTATACATTAAAGCAAATGCTGTTTCCAAACCAGTAATACCAAATGAAGCAGTTTGCATTGAACCAGTTTTATCTTCCACAGTATGTGGTGCATGATCAGTCGCAATGACATCAATTGTGCCATCTAACAAACCACTTAAAAGAGCTTGACGATCCTCTAGCGTCCGAAGAGGTGGATTCATCTTCATCATGGGATTATCCATTGTAATCATTGATTCATCAAGATATAAATGATGTGGTGCTACTTCTGCAGTAACGTTAACTCCATCAGCTTTAGCCCGTCTAATTAATTCAACACTTCTAGCTTTAGAAACATGGCAGACATGATAATGAGCACCAGTATTACGAGCAATCTCTAAATCTCGTGCTAATTGAGCCGTTTCAGCTAGCTCAGAAATTCCTGGTAAACCTAATTCATCAGCTACTTTTCCAGCATTCATAACCCCTTTTTGCATCAACGATTCATCTTCCACATGAGCTGCTAATGGTAAATTTAATTTTTTAACTGCTAACATAGATTTATACATGGTTTGGGCCGTTTGAATCCCATTTCCATCGTTACTAAAAGCTACAGCACCAGCATCTTTTAAAGCTTTAAAGTCTACTAACTCTTCACTGGTGCGGTTTTTAGTAATAGCACCATATTGGGCAATATGAACAATACTTTTTTGTTCGTTATTTTGCACCATTTTTTGCATTTTTTCTGGTGTATCAGGTACTGGTGTTACATTTGGCATCGTAAGCACCGTCGTAAAACCACCGCGAGCTGCTGAATGAGAACCAGTAATCACATCTTCTTTTTGAGTTTGCCCCGGATCCCTAAAATGAACATGGACATCTACTAAGCCAGGCATTACTAATTGATGATGAGCATCAATTATTTTATCAGCTTCAACATCGGATAAATTTGGTTCGATTTGCACAAAATAACCATCTTCAATTAAGATATCTGCATCTGTTACTTCATTAGGTAAAACAACGTGGGCATTTTTAATTAAAGTTTTCATATTATCCCCCTACTACTAAATCTTTAGCTCTCAAAATATCAGTTAAGATGGCCATTCTCATGAACATCCCATTGGTCATTTGTTTAAAAATTCTTGATTTTGAATCTTCAACTAAGTCACTAGCAATTTCAATTCCGCGGTTAACGGGAGCTGGATGCATAATAATCGCTGTATCCTTCATTTTGGCTGCTCTTTGGTGATTCAAACCGTATTTTTCTAAATATTCTTCATGAGTGAAATCTAAGTCATCATCTTTGGCAATTCGTTCTTTTTGAATCCGAAGCAACATCATAACATCAACATCGTCCACTAATTCATCGATAGCTTTAACTTCACCATATTGTTTCAAATCTTCAGCCATCCATTGACTTGGTCCAGCAAAGTAAACTTTAGCACCTAACTTAGTAAGTAATTCTGCATTTGAACGAGCCACCCGAGAATGTGAGATATCACCGTTGATAGCTACCTTCAAGCCTTTGAAATGACCAAATTCTTCATAAATTGTCATCATATCTAGCAATGATTGAGATGGATGTTGACCACTACCATCTCCACCGTTAGCAATACTAATATCTAAGTTGGCATCTAGGAGTTGTTTGTAGTAATCATTTTGGGGATGGCGAATAACTGCAATATCGACTTTAATAGCTTGCAAGGTTTTAACGGTATCTAATAAGCTTTCACCCTTAGTAATTGAACTACTTTGAGCGGCAAAAGCTAATACTTTCATTCCTAATCTTTGTTCAGCCATTTCAAAACTGGTATGTGTTCTTGTACTATTTTCAAAAAATAAGTTCATTGCGTATACTGGACGTTTTAATTGAATTTCTTTTCCATTTTTAAATTCTTCGGCTAATTTGATTTTGTGTAAAACGTCTGCTTCAGTAAAGTTTTCTACAGTTGTTAAGTCATGCATGTTATTCATTTGAATTTTCTCCTTAGATTAAAAAAAGCTACACCCCAATCGAATCAAGGTGTAGCAAAAAAGCTTGATTCAATTGGTAACTCTCTGGAAACCGATTTAATTGAAAATTAATTTAATTATTTTTTCCAATTCCATGGATCTTTGTGCCACTCTTTAGCAGATTGCACTTCTTTATCCGATAGAATTCGATGATGTTGTAAGTAGTCTAACATTTGGCGATAATTAAGTAGACTAGTTAATTTAGTATGAGCTTCAGTAAAGTTCTTAGCTGCATCTGGCAAACCATAACTAAAAATAGAAGCAACCCCTAAAACTTCGATATTTTCTTTGCGAACCGCTTCAACGGCTTTTAAAACACTGCCTCCAGTTGAAATCAAATCGTCTATTAAGACCACTTTATCATCCGGCTTCAATACTCCTTCAATTTGTTTTCCAGCACCATGGTCTTTAGGTTTAGAACGCACATAAATGAGTGGTAAGCCTAATTCTTGGGCTACCCAAGCTGCATGGGGAATTCCAGCCGTCGCAACTCCACCAATCACCGTGACATCTGGAAATTGTTCTTTAATCTTGGCACTTAATCCTTTAAAAATAGCAGTTCTCAAAGTTGGATTACTAATTGTCATTCGTAAATCAGTATAAATCGGTGACTTCATCCCACTAGCGTATGTAAATGGCTCGTTGGGTGAAATAGTAACCGCCTTTAAATCTAACAAAGGCTTAATAACATCATTATTTAGATTATCTAACATTTAGTTCTACCTCTTTTATTTTTTGAATCGCTATTTGGGTATAAAAAAGCCACCAAGAAATGAAATGGTCGGCGCTATGCACGTCCATTCCACCCCTTGATGGCGACTCTGCTAGCTTATTAATCTCTCTGGATTAATTTAAAGCGACTCGTAATTTGTTGTCCTAAGGATACTGATTATTTTAATAATTGTCAAGCAATGACCTTCTTAATTTAAAACTAATTGGTCAATCGTATTCAATACACCTTCGTGATTATTATCATCAGCTGTAACTAATTTAGTAGCAGCTTTAGCTTCTTTGGTAGCATTTTGCATAGCATAACCATAATTAGCCCACTTTAGCATGGCTGCATCATTTTGTGTATCACCAAAAGCTAAGGCTTCAGCTGGATTAATTTTTAAATCATCAACTAATCTTTGTAAGCCATAAGCCTTAGAAATATGTGGCATGGTAATATCGATTCCATTAAAACCACTTAACACACTATCAAAATCACTTGATAAATCTTGTTTAACTTGGTTGGCTTGCAGCGTAATATCATCAGTATCAACCCAATGAATATCTAATTTATAAATTGAATCTTTCACATCACTCAACTTATCAAAATGCGTTAAATGTTGATAAAAATAGGTACTATCATTAAATTCCGTGGTTTTGGGCATCATATTGGTAAAAGCTTGATTGGTACTGGATAAAATAACCTTCACACCTGCTAAAGCTGGCGTATTTAATAGATAATCTAACAAATCAGGTAATAAGTTAGCCTTGATTGGATGCTCGTCAACTACTTGATTTCGGTAAATAACTAACGCACCATCTTCTACCACATATGAAATCGGTCCTTGAATATTTTCAAAAACTTCTAGACAATGCGCTAACTGATTGCCACTAGCCACCACGAATTCAGTCTTTTGGGCTTGCATTGCTTTTAGTTGATTTTGAAAGCGCACCTGATTAAATTGATGCTGATCATCTAAAAAAGTTCCATCAATATCCGTTGCTACAAGTCTAATCATTGGCATTTTCCGTTAATTAACGGCCTCCAGCAATTTTATGCAATCTATCATCCAAATAATCTAAAAAGCCATCAGCATCTTTTTCAAAATCTTCTTTAAAAGATTTACCAATTGGTGTAATTTCACCGGCTGGTTGATTAATTACATCTAGAACAACTAATTTATCTTTTTCGGGTTTAACCGTATAATAATGTCCATCTAAAATAACATCTAGTAAATTTTGGGCATTATCAACAATAGCTTGTTGTAATAAAGCGTCTTCGTCGACAGTTTTACCTTCATTTTTTAATTGTTGAACCATCACTTGAAATTCTGTCATATCGTGTGGAATTTGAATAATTGCCATTTTAATCTCTCCCTTACTAATTCACCTCTAATTTTACCTTATTTTGCGTTATGATAGTTATTAAGTGCAAAGTTTTGGAGGGATTTTTATCTTTTTACAAAGTATTCAAGGAGTTTTGGTTATCATTGTGATGATTGCTGTGGGTTATTATATTGCTTCACTACATTGGTTTACCGAAAATTCCAAAAAATTAATTGCAAAATTAGTTACTCAAGTAGCTCTACCACCTTATATGATTGTGTCAGTCAGTAAGGATTTTACCAAAAATGAACTTTTAGCCTTGTTGCCAAAATTATGGTATCCAGTATTATCCATGTTTATTTTAATGGGAATTTCTTATTTATTAGCTAAATTAATTCGAATTGATAAACGAAAACAAGGCTTGTTTATGTCGATGTTTTTTAATTCAAATACCGTATTCGTTGGTCTTCCCATTAATCTAGCTATTTTTGGTGTTCGGAGTTTGCCATATGTTTTAATTTATTACATGGCCAACACCACTATTTTTTGGACATTAGGCGTTTATTATATTCAAAGAGATAGTGCCACAAATTTAAAGTTAAGTTGGCAAGATGCTTTTAGAAAAATATTTTCCGCACCTTTATTGGGCTTTATGATTGGGATTGCTTTAATTGTCTTGCAAATTAAATTACCAGCTTTCTTAAATCAAAGTTTTCAATATTTAGGCGGATTAACTATCCCATTATCAATGTTATTTATTGGTATTTCCGTTTACGATGCCGGATTGAATCATTTAAAATTTCAAGCTCCTCATTTAGGTATCTTATTTGGCCGTTTTATTATGGCACCTATCGTAATGACGGCCTTAGTTTGGAAAGCTAATATGCCTGAAATTATGAAAGAAGTCTTTATTTTACAATCAGCAATGCCGGTAATGACTAATGCCCCAGTAGTGGCTAAATTATATGATGCTGATGCTGATTTTGCTTCTATTATGGTTACTGAAACAACTTTAATGTCACTAATTGTAGTTCCAATTATGATGGGATTATTAACTCATTTTTTTAATTAGTAAAACTATGAGAATTTAAAAAGTTGTGGTACGCTTTACTTATAAGATAATTAACGGGGGTATTTATTATGGATGGTATTACAGCATTTGCCGAAGAGATTATTAACTTCCAAAAGAAATTTGATTTAACTGATGCTGATGTTGCTTTTGGTACACATTTATCAGTTGAAAAAATTCATCGTATTAAAGAAAATTCATATCAACCAACCGAAGATGATGTAAGACGTATTAATGATTTTATGAAATCTAAATAGTTCAGAAATACATATTTCTGATAATAAAAATGGACTCTAGTTTTGCGACTAGAATCCATTTTTTATTATACAAACATTTGTTGAAGTAATGCTTGCTTTTGTTATTTTAAGTGGTTGATTTTGGTACTAATTTTTCTGTATTTTCCACTTATTATTCACCTAAAATTTAATGTATTTTTTTAATTCTATCTTATTTTTATTTAAATACGCTTATTATTTTAAAAGTCTAAACGCGACCAAGCAAACTGAACCTTGTGCCTAATTATAAAATACCAACCACCGCAAAATCATCGATAATTGGCATTTTTACGTTATGCTCAGGCTCAGCCCGGTTGCTTTCACGCTCTAAATCTTTATAAAAGAGTATTCATTTTGTCTGTAGCTGATGATATCGCAAATATGTTAAATTTTGGCATTTTTATCATTGCCTTATTAGCATATCTCGATAGTAAAAAATAGCTAAAATCTACACATTATGTAGAATGTTTTTTGCTTGAATAATAGTTAGAAAATTTATTAAACAAGAAATAATATGTGATTCCAGACAATAAAGAAAGTAATGCATATGTTATCAATAAATAATTAATACCAAATTCGTCTAAAATCATGGTTCCAATTGGAGCACCTAATGAATCGCCCGTCAAAAATGCTGATTGTGCAATTCCTAAAAATATAACTGTTTCATTCACAGGAAACATATCATATTCCATTATTTCTTTTAGAATAAAAAATCCTGCAATACACGCAGAAACAATTGATAATGTTACAATAAATTGAATCTTATTATTAAGAAATACCAACACATAAAGAATAACAACAAAGAATACTAATAACTGACATATTAAAAACATAAATCCGCTATTAAATTTTTTTATAAATTTAGGAATAATGATTGAGCATGTAACAGTAATAAATCCAAATAAACTCATCAAATAACTAGTATCAGTAACATTAAATCCTGTTTCACGTAAAACAGCTGGTAAAATGGGTTCTAAAATTGAACTGGATGCACCTAAGATAACCACAGAAATAAATAATTCAATCCCATATTTTTTGTTTTTTGGTAAAACAATCAAAAAGCTTTTATTTGTTGTTTGAATTCTATCAAATTTAATGCTTTTACCTAAAATAATTAATAAAAACATTCCAGCAGCAGCAATTAAAATCAGAAAAATATAAATATTATTTGTATTATTAAACCAAGAAATCAACCATCCACATAAAATAGTTGAAATAATTATAGAGAACTGCATAGTAGTATATCTACTTGATACAATTTCATGTTTATCATCTGGATTTTCATCAGATAATCCATAAATCCATGATCTTATTGCTAAAAGTGTCACACTGGCACCTAAGCCAGAAATTATTCCAGAAATAATTGCAACAATTTTTGAATCTGGAACCACCCTTAAAATCATTCCTATTGTATAAATTGGAATAAATATATAAATAATCTTTTTAATTGAAAAATTTTTTATATTATTACTAATAAGAAATGATAAAGCCCCTGAAACGGCCATAGCTGAATATGAAATGGAATAATTTATTAAATTACCTGTTTTTTGAAAAAATAGTATTTGAGCATATTTTGATATACCCATATTCAAATAAAAAATAAACGTAAATAAAATAAGACTAAAATATTTAATATTTATTTTTTTCATCTTTATATACCTTTATTTTCAACTTTTTTAATAATTTTTCTACTTCATCAGAATATATTTCTTGCCTTTTAAAATAGGAATAGATTAACTCTTCTTTAACAGCATGATTTAATTTAATACATAAAATCAAATAATTATATAATAATAAATTATTATAATAATATCACGACTTTTTAATTTTTCAACTATTTTTTTAATCTGTTTTTAATTAAAAAATACGTTTGTTTACTACATTAAGTAAACAAGCGTATTTTTACGTTATGCTCAGTGTCAAAACGATTCTTCTCACGCTCTTATTCTTTTCTCATAAATTCCTAACACCCATACCAATCCTAATCCAGCTGCCATCCACAATCCTAAAATAACAAAGGTAAAATGATGAACACCATCAGCAATAAAGCCAAATGCCAATGAACTTAGTGGGAATAAGCTATCGAAAACTAAAAACCAAATAGAAAAGACCCGTCCTAGATATTCCGCCGATACGATTTGTTGAACAATAGTCATCATTCGAATTCCATAAATAGATGAGAAAAATCCAATAACAAATGCTGTCCCAGCTAAAACTGGATAATTTTTTCCAACTGCGGCCACTAATGATAGTAGTGCCAAAGCTGCAGCATCTAAATAATTTTGCTTTAATTCAGGGTCTCTTTTATCAATCGTTAGCCAAACTGCTCCAAGCAATCCGCCAATGGCATATAACGTTAAAACATAACTATATAATTTTTCGTTACCGTGATAATAATGGTCGATTTCATACGGCAACAATAACCCATAACCAGCAATAAAAGCGGCATAAAAACCATCAAAAATAATTAAACGAAGTAAGTCTGGTACCTCAATCGTATAATCCAATCCGGCTTTTAAGCTTGCAAAAATATGTTGAGTGACCTCTTCATGAATGCTCGGTTGATACTGCAAAGCCATTGTGACGATGAAAGAAAATAAGAATGATAAGGCATTAATAAATAAGAAAGCTCGAAAATCTACCCAATGAATAGTTAATAAGAAGCCTCCTAATAATGGAGCAAGAACCTGAGCCAACATCGTACCAGAATTAGCCATCGAATTAAACTTTGATAAGTGTTCAAAGTCAATCACTTCTGGAACTACTGCTTTAGCAGCTGGAAAATTAAAAGCTAAGCCAATATCCATTACAATCGTTAATAAGACTAATTGGTAAAAGATTGGTTCTCTAGCATCAATCGTAAGTCCTGCTATCAAGCAAGCTAAAAAACTAATTAAATCCGCCCACAACATTACATTTTTACGATTGTATCGATCAACCATTGGACCGGCTATTAAATCACCTAAAACTAAAATGAATCCGCCAATTCCTTGAACAATTCCTAACATAGAAGCCTGTCCCGTTGCTTTAACAATGAACCAATTCATTCCGAATAGGAATAAATCATCCCCTAATCTCGAAATAAATGGGCTTATAAATAATGGCCAACTAAATTTTTTCTTCGGTATTGTAACGTTTATCACCCATATCATCCCCAAAAATAAATCTTATTAATATCCGAATTTAAAAATATATTGTAAAGTAAAAGTAGAAACATTAAACGAGGTTATAAGCTATGAAAAAATTTGAACTATATCATCCAATTCATACTGAACATTTCATTTTAGATTGGTTAACCAAATCTAAGATAAAAGATGTTTTCGCTTTAATGAGTGACCAAAAAATAGCTCAAAGTAGTGGGCGTATCCCCAACCATTCAATTGAAGAAACTACCCATTTTGTTAATGAAATGATGCGTCAGATAATGAAAAATAAACAATTAGTTTGGGGCGTTTCTGATAAAAAAACGCAAGAATTTTTGGGCCTCTTTGCCTTTAAAAACTTTGATTTAACAAACAAAGAATCAGCCGTTTACTTTGAAACTATTGCTAATCACCAACATCAAGGTATCATGTTTGAAGTGTTAACTCGAATGAGTGCTTTTGCTTTTGACGAACTACATTTAGATCAAATCAATGCCACTTTTCAACAAAATAACATCATTACGATGAAGCTCTTAAATCATGCTGGTTTTAGTTATAATCCTGACAAAGACCATGATGGTTTGTTGACCTATGAATTGAAGAATCCTAATCTTTAGTCTCATCAAATAATCCTAATTGTGCAAAAGTCTCTTTTAAATCTGCCACCGACTTTTTAGTTGTGACATCCATTTTTTTAGCATTGGATGTCACAACTTTTTTATTTGTTGTCAAATTAGCGCTTTTCATCTTTTTGTTAACATTATTTAAGTCAGTTTTTGTACCATTTTTCATCTTATCCATGGTCTTATTTAAAAGTTCATCAACAAAAACATTCCCGTCATTATCAGCATGTCCTTTTGTCCAAGTAAATGATACATCACTAAACTCTGGCAATAATTGGTAAACTTCAGCCCACAAAGTGGCATTAGCGACCACCTGGCCATCAGCTTTTCGCCAACTTTTGCGATACCAACTATCAAGCCATCTTTTTTGAATGGCATCTAAGACATATTTAGAATCAGCGACAACTAATATCGGCGCTTTAACCCCAAATTGCGCTTTAATAGTTTTTAGACCTTTAATCAAAGCCATAATTTCCATTCGATTATTAGTAGCACCAAATTCACCAGCAGAATCAGACCATTTTTGTCCATCTTTTTTTATAAGATAGGCCCAAGCTGCTAAATCATCTTTTTTGACATGACCACCAGCCACATTCCCGGTATTTCTAGATCCGCCATCAGTATATAATAATATTGCTTTGGACCTATCATTATTAATCTTGTTTTTTGGCAATTTGTTATTTGGCGTGCCAGTTAGCCAATTTTGGGCTTCCTCTAACGTAAGAAATCCCTTATAAATAGCTCCTGGATAACCAGAAACATAACTCTTAGTTTCATCCCAAGAAGTAAAAATCCCAGTTTTTTTACCCTTTTGAATTGCATAAAATTTTTTACTTGCCATAATACCTCACTATAAGAAAAAGACCGCAAACTAATTTGCAGTCTTGTTTTAAATTAATTATATACCTTTTTAACTATCTAAAATAGCAATAAAGCCGATGAAGACGAAGAACAACGCATACATTAATGGATGAACTTCTTTGCCACGTTTAGCAGAAATCATGGCAATTGGATAAGTGATAAAGCCAAGCGCAATTCCATCAGAAATACTGTAAGTTAATGGCATCCCAATCATAATAAGAAAAGCTGGAATGGCAATTTCTAACTGATTCCAATGAATTTCACGAGTTTGTTGAGCCATTAAGACCCCAACGATAATTAAGGCTGGTGCTGTAACTTGCGGAGTAACTACTACTAATAATGGGGAGAAGAAAATACCCAAAATGAACATGATTCCAGTAACTACTACTGTAAATCCAGAACGACCACCAACCGCAATACCGGCAGATGATTCAACAAAGGCTCCCACTGGAGAAGTACCTAATAAAGATCCAGCTAACATAGAAGTCGAATCAGACATCAAAGCTTTACCAACTCGAGGCATTTTATTATCTTTCATAAAACCGGCTTGAGTGGCTAAAGCAACTAAAGTACCAGCAGTATCAAAGAACGTAACCAATAAGAAGGTTAGAACCACAACCCACAGTTGTAAAGTATTAATATCACCAACATGTTTTAAAGCTACTAAGAAAGTTGGCTTAATGCTTGGAGCTCCTGCAATAAAAGAACTTGGCAAATGAATTTGTCCAATTGAAATACCAAAAATGGTGGATAAAATCATCCCAATAAAAATAGCACCCGGCACTTTTTTAATCATTAAAATTAAAGTAACAATGAGGCCAAAAACCGTAATCCAAGTAGCAGCTACTTTAAACGAACCTAAAGCGACCATGGTATCTTTATTTTTGACAATCATACCACCTTCACTTAATCCTAAAAAAGCAACAAACAAGCCAATTCCAGACGAAATCGCATGTTTTAAATCAGCTGGAATCGCATTAATAATCAATTCTCGTAACTTCAAAATTGTGATTAATAAAAATATTAAGGAAGCTACAAATACGCCTGCTAAAGCGGTTTGCCAAGGTACATGCATGCCAATTACTACCGAATAAGCAAAAAAAGCATTAATTCCTAAAGCTGGTGCTGAAGCAATCGGATAATTAGCTAAAATTCCCATTAAAAAACAGCCAATCGCACTAGCCAATGCTGTCGCTGTAAAAACAGCTCCTTTACTCATCCCTGCTGCACCTAAAACATTCGGATTAACAAACATGATATAGACCATCGAAATATATGTTGTAATACCGGCAATTATTTCAGTTCTAAAGTTAGTTTTTAACTTATCAAACTTGAAATATTTTGATATGTAATTCAAAAACATCTCTCCCTTATAATTCGGTTTAAAAAAATTAAACAACATTATAAATTCTATAACGTTTATTTTAAAATGTAAATGTCGTAAATTGAAAATATTAATCGATTTAAAAGTTCGGGTTTTATTAAAAATAAAAAGGATTATCGCATAATCACGATAATCCTTTAGTTTAACCTTTAATAATAATTAGAAAGACAATAAAAATAATCATCAATGCGTACATTAAAGGATGAACTTCTTTACCACGCTTAGCAGCTAACATCGAAATTGGATAAATAATAAATCCTAATGCAATTCCATCTGAAATACTATAAGTTAATGGCATCCCAATTAAGACTAAAAATGATGGAACAGCAATTTCTAATTTTTCCCAATGAATATTTTTAGTTTGTTGTGCCATTAATACTCCAACAATAATTAACGCAGGAGCGGTTACTTGTGAGGTTACAACTGTTAACATTGGTGATAAAAAGATTCCAAAGATAAACATAATTCCTGTAACTACCGCTGTGAAACCGGATCGTCCACCTACGGCAATTCCGGCTGATGATTCCACAAAAGCGCCAACTGGTGGAGTTCCTAATAATGATCCAGTGAGCATTGCCGTAGAGTCTGAAAGTAAAGCTTTCCCAACGCGAGGCATTTTATTATCTTTCATAAAACCAGCTTGTGTTGCTAACGCCACCAAAGTTCCAGCAGTATCAAACAAAGTAACTAATAAGAAAGTTAACACCACTACCCACATTTGCGCGGTATGAATATCACCAACATGTTCAAAAGCTTTCATAAAAGTCGGTTGAATACTAGGCGGCGTGGATAAGAATTGATGTGGCGCTTTAATAATCCCCATTAGCAAACCAAAAACAGTGGATAAAATCATTCCTACGAAGATAGCACCGGGAACTTTTTTCAACATTAAGATTAAAGTAACAATAAAGCCAAATATCGTAACCCAAACTGTCGGGGTAGATAACGTTCCCAGAGAAACTAAGGTATCTTTATTTTTGACAATTAAGCCACCTTCACTTAATCCTAAAAAAGCAATAAATAATCCAATCCCGGCTGAAATGGCATATTTTAAATCAGCGGGAATTGCGTTAATAATCATTTCACGCAATTTAAAAACGGTAATAGCCACAAATATTAACGAGGCGACGAATACCCCTGCTAAAGCTGTTTGCCAAGGAATTTTCATTCCGACTACCACCGAATAAGCAAAAAATGGCGTAATCCCTAAAGCCGGTGCAGAGGCAATTGGATATTTAGCCAAAACCCCCATTAATATACAGCCAATCGCACTGGCTAAAGCTGTTGCAGTGAACACCGCACCTTTGTTCATCCCCGCCGCTTGTAAAATTCCTGGCGTCACAAACATAATATATACCATCGAAATATAGGTTGTTAAACCCGCTAATATCTCCGTTTTGAAATTAGTTTTAAGTTTCTTAAACTCAAAAAAATTGGCTATTTTATCCACAACAAGTCTCCTTAATTTTTGTCATAATGAACAACTACAACGTCAGTGTATATTATCCCCAAAAATAAGTAAAGCACGAAGTATTATTTTGATTAATTTATTTTCAGTTCGTTAATAACGAACTATTTGCATTTTAAAAAACGGATAAATCGCAAATACACGATTTATCCATTTTTTTGGCATCACTTATCAATTACCAAATTTGAACTCGTTTATCAGGTTCTAGCCACATTCCATCACCTGGTTTTACATCAAACATTTCATAAAATTCAGCAAAATTTTTAACTTGCACATTAGCTCTTAACTTAGCGGGAGCATGAACATCAATATTTAACAATAATTGTTCCCGTTCTTTAGTAGCTTTAGTCCGCCAAATAGTAGCCCAATTTATAAAGAAGGCTTTTAAGTCGGGATTATCAGTTTCTTTAGTTGCTTCTAAGGCAGCACTTAATCCCCCATCATCAGCAACATTTTCAGTCACAACTAATTTTCCATTCACTTTTCCACCAGCAAATGGTAAGCCATCAAATTCTTGAACCATTTTTTCTGATAATTGCTTAAAGTAGGCTAAATCATCTTTGGTCCACCAATTATCCATATTACCAAACTCATCAAACAAAGCGCCATTTGGATCAAAGGCATGTGAAATTTCATGGGCCATAACAGCACCAATCCCACCAAAGTTTTGACTGGCTGATTGTTTCAAACTATAAAATGGTGCTTGTAAAATAGCAGCTGGGAAGCAAATTAAGTTTCCTTCCGGTGAATAATAAGCATTAACGGTATCGGCACTCATATGCCATTCACTACGATCAACTGGCTTATCATACTTAGCTAACTGATCTGCCAAAAAGATTTGGGAGAAGTTTTGCATGTTCTCGATTAAACTGCCACCTTGTTCAGCCGTTTTAGTTTTAAGTTTTTGATAAACAGGTTTTAATTGATCTGGATAGCCAACTAAAATTTTTAAAGCTCGTAATTTCTTAATGGCTTTTTGCCGAGTGGCTTCGCCCAACCAAGTATTTTTGGTTAATCGTTTTTCATAGACGTTAATCATGGCTTCCACCATTTTATGAACATCATTTTTTGCCACTTCACCAAAATATTTATGTCCGTAATATTGACCAACTACTTGGCTAAAAGTACGACGAGCTAAATAAAAAGCGCTCTTTTGTTGTGGCAAAGCTTCTTTTTGCCCTGATAAAGCTCGGCCAAAAGTACCACCAATTTGCCGAAATTCTTCACTTAAATAGCCTGACATACTATCAACCATATTAACGTAAGCCCATGCTTTAAAATCACTAAACGTTTCATCGTTCACAAACTTATCTAGATTTTCATATACTTTTGGTTCTGAAACAATAATTTGTTTAGGTGTGGTATGAATAAGTTCTTGGACTAACTTATTAACATCAATACTGTGAATTTGATTAGCAAACTGATTAAACTCAATCGGATTATATAGCTTGGCCACATCACTTAATTCTTCTGAATTTTTTCTGAATGGTGCAATGCTCCGGTCAAATTTTTCTGCTTGATCCATTAATTTTTGGGCTTCTACTTCAGTTTTACCAACCATTTGCAACAACTTCATCATCATTTGACGGTAAACTTGCATTAATTGTGTACCAGCTGGATTATCTTTATCATAATAGGTTTTATCTGGCAAAATTAAACTTAATCCATCTGCCCACAAGACATTGCGTTTATCAGCTCCATCACCTTTTAAATCCGGTGCAATCCCTAATTCAACTGGTAAACTTACCCCAGCTTTAATTAATTCTGCTAAGTTATCATTAACATCATCCCAATTATTCAACTTTTCGATAATGCTTAAGTAAGGCTGTAAAGGTTTTGCACCATCAGCGTCCCGTTTCTTATAATCACTAGCTATTTGATAAAATTTCAAAAATTCATTAATTTCTGCTGAATTATCATCATTGATGGACATTTTCTTGAAATCACCCATCAACTTTTTGTCGACATCATCAACTAAATCCATAAACCCACCAGTTGAAGCGTGGTCAGCCGGAATTTTAGCAGTTTTTAACCATTCACCATTAACAGCATCATAAAAATCATCTTGCATTCTAGTCATACTAATTCCTCCTTACGAAACAGCGTCACGCATATATTTTCTTAATTCTTGGGGTTCTAACCCCGCGCTAATAGCAACTTGTAATTTAATCCGCGCTTTTGGTCCATTTAAGCCTTGACAGAAAATAACACCCATTCGTTCTAAGTCAATTCCGCCCCCAACATAATCATAAATTGGTTCGGCAAATCCATTATAACAGCGTGATACCATCACTACTGGCACACCTTGATCAAGTAATTGCTGAATGGGTTTAACTACAGCAACTGGTAAATTACCGGCACCTAACCCTTCAATCACGAGACCTTTAATATTCATATGGGTAAACACTTCAATCATTTCAGCTGGGATACCGGCGTAAGCTTTAATCAAATAAATTCCATTTTGTAATTCATTCACATCTAATTCATTTTGACGAATTAAAGCTTGGAAAAAGCGGATTTCACGCTTGTAAACAAATCCAATCGGACCAAAAGTTGGTGTACGGAAGGTATCAACATTCGTAGTATGCGTTTTTGTAACATAACGAGCCGCGTGAATTTCATCATTCATCACAACTAAAACGCCTTTACCTGCTGCTTCATCGGATGAAGCCGTCATAATAGCGCTTTGAAAATTATAGCCACCATCCGATCCCAATTCATTTGAAGAACGCATCGCTCCGGTTAAAACAATTGGAATTTTGCTTTGAATGGTTAAATCCAAAAAATAAGCTGTTTCTTCTAAGGTATCTGTCCCATGCGTAATCACAATGCCATCACATTCATCATGATCAATGGCTTGATTAACTCGCTTTTTGATAGTTAACATATCTTCTGGTGTGATGTGTTCTGATGGTTTATTCAAAATAACTTCATTTTTTAAATCAATATTTTCATAAATAAATTTACTATCTAATAATGGATTTTCTTTATTAGTTTTTACGGCATTATTGCTGGCTGACATCGAAATAGTCCCACCAGTATGCAATGCTAAAATTCGTTTCATATCATTTAACTCCTTCATTTTATTATTAATTTCATAATATCATTTTTTGTCATTTTATAAGTCGATTGAATTGCGTTAAATTGAACTACTCCCACTTAACTAACCCTGCGGGTTAACGTTTGAAGTGGGAGA
>X285_Short_beaked_Echidna__coassemble_383_pt1 | contig 63912 bp, 64 predicted proteins | sample X285_Short_beaked_Echidna__metabat2_high_PE_004 | metagenome-assembled genome bin X285_Short_beaked_Echidna | reverse complement strand
CATACCTTAGAATCTTAAATATTTTATTTTTGTCTAACTTTTTTGTTGCACTTCATTTCGCATCTCAAGCCTTTTTAGCTATCTTTTACAACTGTTCTTTAATATTTTTCACCATTTGTACTTGATATTCTTTTTGGTATTTTTGTACAGCATCTTTAGTTAACTTATCCATTAACTTCTTTTGATCTGCTGGATTCATGTTAGGATTTTGTTTCATTTCCTTACCCATTTGAGTTTTAACATCATTAGCAACATGCTCTTGAACATATTTTTGTGCATCTTGTTTAAGCTTATTGGGGTCTTGCTTAGCCATCATAGCTTTTAATTTTTGCGCTTGATTAGTGGAAATTACTAACCAATTTTTTGGCACATAGAAAGTATTTTCGCGTTGCTTTAGCTCATTGTTATTACTGGCGATGCCAAACCAAAATTTAAAAGTTCCATTTTTATATACCCACCGAGTTTCGGTTTGTTTCATCGTTGCGGTATTAGCATTCGTCCAAACGACCTTATTAGTTGTATTATCAGTAGCAGTGTGACTAGGCTTTTTTTGTGATTCTTTTTTATTATAAATATAAACTTTGTCATGACCATTGGTACCGATGTTTTTATAAAGCAACATTGATAATGATTTGTTAGGTGAGACGGAATAAACTTTTTGCGTAGTTGTAGTATTTTGACATTTCATGCCAAAATGTTGCCGATCATTTTTAACAATTAAAGTTAACGATGCAATCAACGTAATCACAAAAATGGCCGCCAGTGGAATTCGAATTTTTAAAGTATCAATTAAAGTCATCGTAATAAATAAAGCAATGGCGGAAATAAATAATAAAACAATAATCATTATTTTTGACCTCCTTTAAGACGGTTTGAGCTACCAGCTTTTTGACTAACAAAGAAGGATAAAATTAAACCTAACGCACTAAATCCGACTGCAAACCAAAAGGCGGCGTGATAGCCAGATAAGGTAGCGTTAATAGCTTCATTTTTGAATAATAATGGTTGCGTAGTTAACAAATGTTTACTTGGTAAATTATTCTTTGTGACATTTGATAAAATACTGATTAATATAGCGGTACCCATCGAAGCTGCGACTTGTCGTAAAGTATTATTAACGGCGGTTCCGTGACTCATTTTTTGGAATGGTAAAGCATTCATACCCGAAGTTGTAGTTGGCATCATAGCCATGGCAATTCCAGCCATCCGTACTGTATAGATAGTTGTGATGTAAATGATTGGCGTCGCTTTAGTAATAAAGGCAAATGGAATGGTACCAACTGTTAGTAAAAACATTCCGGTAGTAGCTAGACGGCGAGCTCCAATTTTATCGAATAAACGGCCTGTAATGGGGCTCATGAATCCCATCATCAAGGCTCCAGGTAAAAGAGTTAAGCCAGAGTGGAATGCTGATTCGCCTCGTATACTTTGAATATATAAAGGTAAGACCATTTCAGCGCCCACCATCGCTACCATGGAAACAGAAGCTAAAGCAGTAGAAATAGAGAACTCTGGAATTCCTAGGATTCTTAAGTCTAAGAAAGGATCATCAAGTTTTAATTGACGATAACCAAATAAAATAACGAAGATAATCCCCACCGTAATAGTACTAATTACGATAGAACTATCCCAACCTTTGTCACCAACTTCAGAGAAGCCGTATAATAAACTACCAAAGCCGATAGTAGAAAGGATGGCAGATAACCAATCTAATTTTTTATGTTTGGTTTCTAGTACGTCTTTCATAAAGAACGTTCCCATCCCAATCACGATAACCACAATCGGAATAATCATACCGAATAAAGTCCGCCATCGGTAATTATCAATAATCCAACCCGATAAAGTAGGACCAATAGCAGGAGCTACCCCAATTACTAAACCGGCCAATCCCATCGCCGTTCCACGACGATTAGCTGGAAAAATGGTAAGCATCATGGTTTGAAGCAGTGGCATCGTAACGCCAACTCCCAAGGCTTGGGTTAAACGACCAGCCAATAACATTTCAAAAGAATTAGCTGTGAAACATAAAATGGTTCCTAGTAAAAAGAAACTCATGGCCGTTAAATATAATCGCTTGGATGGAACTCGCGTAGTCAACCAAGCACTAATAGGAATCATAATGCCGTTCACCATTAAAAATCCGGTAGTTAGCCACTGGACGGTGGATGCACCAATATTAAAGGCATGCATTAAAGTTGGAAAAGCAGTTGAAAGAATAGTTTGATTTAAGACAGTACAAAAAGTACCAACTAATAAAACTAATACTAATAAACCTCTTTTATAAGGTTTACCATGGATATCCATTGCTGGTGCCATATAAAAATCTCCTTTTTTGCTAAAAATTATTACTTCTAAATATAGAGAGTTTTTCAGTCTTTGTCAACTTATTTGACAAAGGTGTCAAGATAGTTATAATTAATTTATTCAAGTTAACAAGGAGTAAAGCGATGAAGGATAGTGTATTTCAAAAAATTTTTAATAGCGAAGTGCATTTATTAAGTATTGGGGATGTCGCCAGTGCTTTAGATATCTCAACTAGACAATTACGTTATTGGGAACAAAAAGGATATATTGAGTCCAAGTTATCTAAAGCAGGACAACGCAAATATACCTATAGTACTTTATTTAAAGCTAATTATATCGTGGAGTATTTAAAAGAAGGTTATACTTTAGCAATGGCTGCCCAAAAAGCCGAGACACATCGACAAAATATGCGTAATTTACATCGCTTTTTGCAGTCACGACTCAATCGTGGATATAAAGTTGATGATGGCTATGAAATTGATTTAGGCGAAATCGAGGGCGTTGATGCTGCTACTCATCTTAAAATTGATTTAAAAGACAAAGGCAAAACCTATTTTAAATTAGGACCAGCCTCAAATAATTGACTTACAAAAAGTAATGAATTAACATTACAGTGTAATTAAATATAAGGTACATCTTCAAGGGGCAGGGTGCAATTCCCGACCGGTGGTAAAGTCCATGAGCTATGTTTCATAGTTGATTCGGTGAAATTCCGAAACCGATAGTTACAGTCTAGATAAAGGAAGATTCTTTAACAAAAGATATTCAAACACTAAAGTCCCTCGTGATTTTAGTGTTTTTATTTTTTAGCCAAGAAGATGCCTGTTTTCAGGAGGCATTTTATGCAAGAGATTAGTAGAATTCGTAAAATGATGGCCATTTCTATGTTGGCGGCTATTTCGTTCTTATTATTATTTATTGATTTTCCCGTTTTACCTGGATTTCCGTTCTTAAAAGTGGATTTTGGTAATGTTCCAATTTTAATTGGCACTGTTTTATTTGGACCCTTTGGAGGCATAGCTACTGCTGGAGTGGCGGGGTTATTAGATGTTTTAATACGTGATAGTAGTCCAGTAGGCATGATTGGAGTTTTAGCTAATTGGATTGCAGCAGTGGCATATATAACACCGATTTATGGAATGCTTAAACAGACGGTTAATCAACCAGTTAAAGCCCAAGTAAAGCGTATGGTTGTTGGGATAATATTAGGAACCATTTTGATGACTGCCGTGATGGCTGTGACAAATCTATTTGTTTTGTTACCCCTATACATGAATTTAATTAGTTTTAAAATTAGCGTTACCACCTTTAATATGGTGCTGTATGGTATTATTCCCTTCAACTTTATCAAGGGTTCCATAGTAGGTATTGTAATCGGTGTATTATATTTCCGTTTGATGCCGATTGTGAAGCGTAATATTAATTAAAATTTAGATCACGTTTTATGTTAAAATTAGTTTCCAGAATGATTTTAGCTGAGGTGTTTTTATGAGTATTAAAACAGATTCATTAACTAAAATGGGATTATTATTAGCCCTGATTATTGTGTTAGGTTTTATTCCGGCTATTCCACTTGGATTTGTGCCAGTGGTCTTAACCGTGCAAAATATTGGTATTTTATTAATTGGATTAGTATTAACACCACTAGAAGCATTTTTAACAACTGCTAGTTTTCTATTACTAGTAGCGGTGGGGTTACCATTGTTAACGGGGATGCGAGGCGGTTTTGCCGTGTTTATGGGGCCAACCTGTGGCTACTTGATTGGATATTTAATTGCTAGTGTTGTATTAGCTTATTTAACGAAAAAACCACAAACGAGCTGGTGGCTATTATTTTTAAAAATTGCTCTAGCAGCAGTTATCATTATCGATGGATTAGGCATGATAGGCTTTGCGTTTAATATGCATGTTTCACTTATTAAAGCCATTGAGTTAAATGCTATTTTTATTCCCGGTGATTTAATCAAATCCGGTATCGTTGCTTACTTTGCTCAACAAACAAAATCATAGAATTAAAGCAGACTAAAGGTTATAATTGTGTAGATATTAAACACATTTATTAATTTTTAGTTTTTTTGTTATGTAGTTGTTTCATTTGCCAAAATATCTTATATAATAGTAATTGTTTTTTTATTAAGTGATAAGTTTTAAAATCGCTTATTGTCTTGATTTTACAAATTTAGCGTTTAATGTCATACTTTTGGTATATATTTTAGATTTACAGTGCTAAATTTACGAATTTATTGAAGGAGGATTATGATGCTTACCTTTTTTAAGAATCTTTGGCAACATAATTCAGTAAAGTTCATTACGCGCACTGTTTTTTATTTTGCAGTTCTAGTAGTGTTACTTTATTTGTACGGGTACAGTGGAATGTCTGGCGGTACTTTTATCTATAACGAGTTTTAACGGAGGATAATTGAGAATGGAAAAAGTGGTCAATGTAATTGAACAAATCGATTCAATTGCAACCAAGCATCCAGATTGGATTGCTTATGATTATTTAGGACAAACCAATACCTATGGTGAATTAAAAGCTTATTCAGATAGCTTGGCATCCTATATTTTAACAAGTGGTATTAAAGACAATGCTCCTATTATGGTTTATGGAGCTCAAACATTTAAAATGATTGCAACATTTTTAGGTATCGTCAAAAGTGGCCATGCCTATGTTCCAATTGATCGTCACTCACCAGCTGAACGATTAACAATGATTAATGAAATAGCTCATCCTGCTATGTGCATTGCCGTAGAGGATTTACCTATTTCATTAGATAATTTACCTATTTTAGAAGGTAAGAAATTAACAGAAGTTTTCCAATCTAATAAAGAAGTTACACCAAATAGTTTTGTTGCTGGTGATGATAACTTCTATATTATTTTCACTTCTGGTACAACTGGTAAACCAAAAGGGGTTCAGATTAGCCATACTAACTTGCTTAGTTTTGTTAATTGGGAATTAGCTGACTTTGATTTACCAGAACGTCCAGCTAGTTTATCACAAGCACCATATTCGTTTGACTTATCAGTAATGGATTTATATCCAACCTTAGTTTTAGGGGGTACATTAAAAGCCTTACCTAAGAAAGTAACTGATGATTTCAAAGAATTATTTGAAGTTTTACCTACTTTAGGCTTAAATGTTTGGGTTTCAACACCTTCATTTATGGATATTTGCTTATTGCAACCAAGTTTTGATGCTGAACATTTACCGGCTTTAAGTCGCTTCTTATTCTGTGGGGAAGAGTTAACCCATGCTACTGCTGCAGCACTTAAGAAACGTTTCCCACAAGCTAAGATTTTTAATACCTATGGTCCAACTGAAGCAACTGTTGCGGTTACTCAAATTGAGATTACTGATGAAGTCTTAGATAAGTATGATCGTCTTCCAATTGGTCATTTAAAAGATGACACAATTGGCTTTATCGTAAACGATGATGATGACATGGTTGAAAATGGTTCTGAAGGTGAATTAATCTTATCTGGTCCAAGTGTTTCTAAAGGATACTTAAATAATCCTGAAAAAACAGAAGCTGCTTTCTTCAAATATGAAGGACAACAAGCTTACCATACTGGTGACTTAGCTTTAATGGATGAAGATGGCATGGTCTATTACCGTGGTCGGACTGATTTCCAAATTAAGCTTCATGGTTACCGGATTGAATTAGAAGAAGTTAACCATTATTTGAATAATGATCCATTGATTAAATCTGGAGTTGCCGTACCAAAATATGGTAAAGACCAAAAAGTTGCTCAATTAGTAGCTTATGTGGTCCCAGAAGACAATGATTTTGATTCGCAAGTTAAGTTAACAGTTGCTATTAAAGATAGTCTCAAGGACAATATGATGGAATACATGGTTCCAAATCGTTTTATTTTCGTTGAAAGCTTACCGCAAACAGCTAACGGGAAAATAGATATTAAGAGTGTCATTGCCGAGGTTAATAGCTAATGCCAACTTTAACACCATATGAAAATCCTTCATACTTTTTAATGCTTGCTGTTGCCTTTATTCCAATTATGATTGGAATCTTATGGGGTAAGAGATTTCATTGGTATGAAACTTTAATTTCAATTTTCTTCTTGATTTTGACCTTTGGTGGTCCAAACGTGGGACGAGGAATTGCCTTAATTGGTTATTTAATCTTCGAAGTCTGTTTGGTTACTGCTTATAATTGGTATCGTAAGAAAAAGAATGCTGGATCAGTATTTGTAATTGCGGTTATTCTTGCGATTGCTCCTTTAGTAGTGGTTAAATTAACACCATTAATGGAAAATGGAGCCAATTCGATTATTGGATTTTTAGGAATTAGTTATTTAACTTTTAAAGCAGTTCAGACAATTATGGAAATTCGAGATGGAGTTTTAAAAGACTATAATCCATGGTTCTTCTTACAATTTATGGCCTTTTTCCCAACTATTTCTTCTGGACCAATTGATCGTTATCGTCGTTTTAGAAAAGATTATAATAATGCTCCAAGTCGAGAAAAATATTATCAATTACTTCAAAAAGGATTGCATTATATTTTCTTAGGCTTCGTCTATAAGTTCATGTTAGCTTATTTCTTTGGAACATTCTTATATCCTAGAGTGCAACATATGGCGCTTCAAGCTCATGGTTTATCATGGAGTTTGTTAGCTGTTATGTATGTTTATAGTTTTTATTTATTCTTTGATTTTGCTGGATACAGTTTATTTGCGGTTGCCACAAGTTATTTTATGGGAATTGAAACTCCAATGAACTTCAATCAACCATTTAAATCAAAGAATATTAAAGAGTTTTGGAATAGATGGCATATGACTTTATCATTTTGGTTTAGAGATTATGTTTATATGCGTTTAGTGTTTTTCTTTATGAAACACAAAACTTTCAAGAATCCTAAAACAACTGCCAATATTACGTATGTTTTAAACATGCTGTTAATGGGATTTTGGCATGGTGAAACTTGGTACTATATCTTATATGGTTTCATCCATGGTGTGGCTTTAGTAGTTAACGATTGGTGGTTGGATTTGAAAAAGAAAAATCCAGGTATGGTTCCACATAATAAATTTACAGAATACTTTGCAATGTTCTTTACATTTAACTTTGTATGTTTCACTTTCTTAGTATTCTCAGGCTTTTTAGATAAATTATTCTTTAGATAGAGGAGATAATATATTATGGATGTAAAAGAAACAGTTTTAAACATTTTACAAGATTTAACTGGTACTGATGTAAGTAGTGATATGGACGAAAACTTATTTGAAACAGGTTTATTAGATTCAATGGGTACAGTTCAATTATTATTACAACTTCAAAGTGAATTAGGTATTCAAGCTCCAGTTTCTGAATTTGAACGTAGTGAATGGGACACACCAAATAAAATTATCGCTAAAGTTAAGGAATTACAATAGTCGTGGCAAAAAAATTATGGTTTATCTTTGGGCCATTAGTGATTGCAGCCGTTGTTTTGATTGGGCTTTTATTTTCCCCATTCAAAATAAACCAAACCAATTCAACTGTCTTGAAACAAGCTGCTACTTCACTTTCGCCTAATGTATTAAAAGGTGACGAATTAAAGAAAGATGCTCTATCAGAAAAATATTATGTACCTTTTTTTGGATCATCTGAATTTTCACGTTTTGATTTAGCACACCCTTCTGTTATGTCGGAAAAATATAATTGGAACTTTCGTCCTTTCTTAATGGGAGCGGCGGGAACTCAATCTTTAACACATTATTATCAAATGCAAGGGATTAATCCACAATTGAAGAATAAAAAAGCAGTTATGGTTATTTCACCACAATGGTTTGTTAAAGAAGGTGCTGACCCACAAGCATTTTCATTTTATTTTTCTGAACTACAGGCGGTTAATTTCTTACAAAACCAAACCGGAACTAAGGCTGACCGTTATGCTGCCAGTCGTTTAGGTACAATGTTACAAAGTACGGTTGATAATAATGGAGCGGTTATTCGGGATTTGAAAAAAGTCTCAAATGGTAAAAAACTTAATAAAGTTGATTACGATTATTTGAAGTATTACAAGCGTGTTTTATCACATGAAGATCAATTATTCTCTAAATTTGCTTTAGGCGATGATGATAGTAAGAAGATTCAACAACAAATGAAGTATTTGCCAAACACTGAATCGCCTGATTTAATCCAAAAGGCAATTGATAAACAAGCACAAAAACAAACTTCAAGTAACCATTTTGGTATTAAAAATTCGTTTTATAACAAGCGTTTGAAACGTAAGATTAAGTCCTTTAGAGGCTTTGAACGTGGATTTAATTATACCCAATCACCTGAATTTAGCGATTTTGAGTTAGTCTTAAATCAATTTGCACAAAATAAGACTGATGTAATGTTTATTATTCCACCAGTAAATCAACGTTGGGCAAGATATGTAGGACTACCACAAAGTATGTTAAATGGCTTTAATCAAAAGATTAAGTATCAATTACAAAGTCAAGGATTCAATAATATTGTTGATTTATCACAAGATGGATCTAACCAATACTTTATGCAAGATACAATTCATTTAGGTTGGAATGGTTGGTATCAAGTCGACAACAAAGTTAAAGCTTTTGTTGATGCAAAACAGCAACCAACAAATTATAAGATAAATGACAAGTTTTATGATACACAGTGGCAAAATTTAAAGCCGCGTGATTTAAATGCATACAAATAAAATCAAAGGGCTTCACCAAAATAGGTGAAGTTCTTTTTTTGTTGACAAAATGCTGAATTGGCTTTAACATTTATATAACTTATTTTTAATTAGTAGGAGGAGAAATGATGAATTTGAAAAAGATTCTCGGTAGTATGACACTTTTATTAGCCGGATTGACCTTAGCTAGTTGTGGTAATACGAAAACTAATAATGGTGAAAAGCCATTAAAGGTTACAGCAACTCAAACGATTGCGACAGCTGATCCTAATAAAGCTGATGATATTGTGAGCCAAGCTGCTATTACCCAATTTATGGAAGGATTATACACTACCAACCAAAAAGGCGAAGTCGTACCAGCCATTGCCAAGAAGGTAGTAGAACCAACTAACGATGGTAAAACCTATACCTTTGATTTGCGGCATGATGCTAAGTGGTCTAATGGCGAGCCAGTTACTGCTGATGATTTTGTGTATTCCTTGCAACGGCAAGTTAACCCGAATACTAAACCACAAGAAAATGCGCACGTGGCTGAAATTCAAAATGCTACAGATATTACTGCTAAGAAGAAGCCCGTTTCTGATATGGGAGCTAAAGCACTAGGTAAATATAAACTTCAAATTAATTTGTCAAAGAAAGTGCCATATTTTAACTATCGTTTAGCGACTGAAATTTATCCTTTAAATCAAAAATTTACCGAAAAATATGGTAATCAATATGGTACTTCAGCTAAGAAGACTCTTTCCAATGGCCCTTATGAATTAAAGGGATGGACGGGTGCTAACGATACATGGGAATATCAAAAGAATCCTTATTTTTATGATAAAAACCAAGTTAAAATTAACCAAGTAAAGGTCCAAACTGTAAAAAATAATAATACAGCTGAAAATCTGTTCCAAAGTAACGCTGCCCAAGTAACTCAAATTACTGGAGCTCAAGTTTCTAATGCTGAACAAAGCAATTTGAAGAAACAATTAGAAACAACCAAGCTTAATCAAATTTACTTCATGCTTTGGAATCAGAAGAAATCTGATTTACAAAATACTGATTTGAGACGGGCTGTTAGTTACGCAATTAATCGTCCGTCCTTAGTTAAAAACATTTTGAAGGATGGATCTACACCGGCCACATCACTCGTTCCTACGGGTAATACTGTAAATCCTGATACTAAGAAAGATTTCAATACAGATACTGGTGATTTGTATCCTTATAGTCCTCAAAAAGCTAAAGAATATTGGCAAAAAGCCCAAGCTAGTTTAGGAAAGAAAAAAGTATCAATTCAGCTCCTAACTAATGATAATGATGCCAATAAAGCGGTGGCTGAATATGTTCAATCTGCTATTCAAAAGAATATCAAAGGTCTTAACGTTAGCGTTAAATCAATTCCATTAAATACGGAAATTTCAACGCTCAATAAGGGTGATTTTGATTTTGCTATTCTTTCATGGTCGAGTGATTTTCAAGATCCGATTGATTTCTTAAACAAAGCTTCTATGACTAGTTCCGTTAACTTTGGTAAATACAATAATCCAGATTATGAAAAGATGATTGAAACCATTGGTGCCGACGAACAAAGCCCTAAAGATCGTTATCAAACTATGCAACAAGCTGCTAAATTTATTGCTGATCAACAAGGTGTGACACCACTTTATCAGACTGCTGCAACCCATTTAATCAGTGATAAAGTCGGTGGTGTTCACTTTACTTTATTACGTGATACCCAATATCGTTATGCTTATTGGAAATAAATAAGAGTGACAAATTGACACTTTTTGTCTAGTTTTTGCTAAAAAGCACCAGATAAAATTTTAAAAGTCGATAAACACTAATATAACAGTGTTTATTGGCTTTTTTATTTTGCTAAAAAACCATGAATTAGAAAATTAAAATGCCATTTTACTGGGATTTTAAAATTTTTACGAAAAAAAGTTGATTTGCTGAAAAAAATATATATGCGTAAGATTTGCTTTGTTTTTAAAAACAAAAAAGAAATTAAAGGAGAAAGTCATGAGCGTGTTAAATGCATCAGAAATTATGGAGTTAATTCCAAATCGTTATCCAATTCTTTTTATGGATTATGTCGACGAATTGAATCCAGGTGAAAGCATTATTGCTACTAAAAATGTGACGATTAATGAAGAATTTTTTCAAGGGCATTTTCCTGGAAACCCAGTGATGCCTGGGGTTTTGATTATTGAATCATTGGCCCAAGCGGCTTCTATTTTGATTTTGAAATCACCCGAATTTGCTGGAAAAACAGCTTATTTAGGGGCAATTGAAGGTGCTAAGTTCCGTAAAATGGTTAAACCTGGGGATGTTTTAAAGTTACATGTCGAAATGATTAAGAAAAAACATAATATGGGCGTAGTTTCAACCTTCGCAACTGTCTTAGATAAAAAAGTTTGTCAGGCTGATTTAACTTTTATTGTTAGTCCAGAAGAAAATAAGTGAGTATAATATGGGATTTAAAATTTTAGCGTCAGCCAAATATGTTCCATCCAAAATTATTAGTAATCAGGATTTAAGCCAAATGATGGATACGTCTGATGAATGGATTACAAAAAGAACCGGAATTAAATATCGTCATCAAGTACAAGATGAATTGAATATTGATTTAGCATACCAAGTTGCGAAGAGCTTATTACAAAAAAGTCAGTTACAATCTCAGCAAATTGATTTAATTATCATAGCCACAATGTCACCTGATTACGCTACACCTAGTGTGGCAGCTATGTTGCAAGGAAGATTAAATGCGACTAAGGCAATTGCTTTTGATATTAATTCGGCTTGCAGTGGATTTGTTTATGGTATGCAAGTTGCTAATCAAATCTTACAGAATTCAAAACTTGAGCATGCCATGATTATTGGATCTGAAGTTTTGACGAAATTCTTAGATTTCAAAGATCGTAGTACTTCTGTTTTATTTGGCGACGGAGCGGGTGGCATTTTAGTTAGTTATGATAAATCAGATTCACAGATTATTGATGCTAATTTAATGACATATGGCAAATTAGCCAAGTATTTGACGGCCGGAAGAGTCGCAACACCAGCCCAAATCAAACCAGACTATTTGTTTCAAATGAATGGTCGACGGGTCTATGAATTTGCTACTAAGAAGGTCCCACAATCAATTCAACAAGTTATTAATCAATCTGATTACCAGATAAATGATATTAAATATTTTATTTTACATCAGGCTAATGCGCGTATCATTCAAAGCGTGGCTAAACAATTAGGACAACCAATGAAAAAATTTCCAATGAATATTCAAAATTATGGCAATACAGCCGCGGCTAGTGAGCCGATTTTATTAGCAGAATTATTAGAAAAAAAGCAAATTCAGCGCGGAGATTTAATTGTTTTTAGTGGCTTTGGTGGCGGACTAACCGTTGGAACCAATCTTTTAAAATTTTAGAAAAATAACGAGGTAGAAAAATGAATAAAGAAGAAATTTTTAACAAAGTAGCAGCTGTAATTAGTGAACAATTAGAAAAAAATCAAAGCGATATTACTTTAACAACCAGTTTTAGCGATGATTTAGAAGCTGATAGTTTGGATGTCTTTGAAGTAGTCGATAACTTAGAAGATGAATTCGATATTGAAATTGATACTGATCAAGATTTAGATACCGTTGGTAACCTAGTCGATTACATTGATAAAGAAGTCAATAAATAATGAAAAAAGCAGTTGTTTTATTTAGTGGACAAGGTCAACAGTTTCCAAACATGGGTCAAGATTTTTATAAGAACCAACCTGTATATCGTCAATTAATTGATGAAAGCAGTCAAATTTTAGGACGAGATTTTAGTCAACAATCAGTTTTTGATGATACCAAAAACGTCCAACTATCGGTGTTGCTATTTAGTTTAGGAATTCATCAAATGATTAAATCATTAATAATTCCCCAAGCTTATATTGGTCTTAGTCTAGGCGAGTACAGTGCTTTAATGGCAGCTCAATCCATTGATTTATCACAGGGATTGCCTCTAGTTTGTGACCGAGCAAAATATATGCAAGCAGCAGGTCAACATCATTCGGGCCGCATGCTAGCTGTATTAAATGCCCCAACGCGAGATATATCAGATTCATTACAAAAAGCTAGAAAACAAGGCGATATTTTTTTAGCTAACGATAATACACCTAAACAAAAAGTTTTTGCCGGTGAAGATTTAGCAATTCAAAGTTTTTATAACGAATTGAAAGCTAGAGGTGTTAAACGGTTAATTGATATTAAAGTTGATGCTCTCTCACATACGCCTTTTATGCAGGAAGCATATCAAAAGCTTGGCTCAAGGTTGAAGCAAATTCAATTTCGTCAACCTCGAGTACCAGTTATTAGCAATACAACTGTGCATCCATTTACAGTAGACACTTTACCTGAAACTTTAGCTAATCAGATTGTTCAGCCAACGCAGTTTGGTCAATGCTTAAAAGCGGTTGAGAGTCCTGATATTGATTGCATTATTCAGGTTGGTCCAGGAAAATCCTTAACAGGCTTTGCCAAAAAAATCTGGTCGACTAAAATTCCACTATTTAATGTGTATGATTTAGCAACATTGCAAAAACTGCAAGAATTTTTGAAATAAGAGGATTAAAAATGGATTTAACAGCAAAAACGGTTGTTGTCACTGGTGGTAGTCGCGGAATTGGACTACAAACCGCTAAATTATTTGCTCAAAAAGGGGCAAAAGTTATTATCACAGCTCGTCATCCGTTAAATGAGATGATTCAAAGCGAAATCGAAGGTTTAGATATTACTTATCAAAATTTAGATGTGCAAGATGAAGTTCAAATTAAGAATTTTTTTAGTGATTTGAAGGCCGATAACGGCATTGACGTATTAGTAAACAATGCTGGCATAACTGATGATGGATTATTAAGCCGAATGAAGTTAGATGATTTTAAAAAAGTACTGGATATTAATTTGACTGGGACATTTTTGATGACTAAGCATGTTATGAAAATTATGCAACGGCAAAAATCAGGCAGTATTATTAATATTTCAAGTGTTTCGGGGACCCATGGTAATATTGGTCAAGCAAATTATGCGGCTAGTAAAGCTGGAATCATTGGGTTAACTAAAACGACTGCTAAAGAAGGAGCATTACGCAATATTAGTTGTAATGCAATTGCTCCTGGAATGATTAAAACTGCTATGACGGCGGCTTTAAGTGATAAAGCAACCCAACAAAGTTTAGCTATGATTCCAATGGGACGTTTTGGTGATCCAAAGGAAGTTGCCCAAGGAGTGGTATTTTTAGCCGAAAATGAATATATAACTGGTCAAGTATTAACCATTGATGGCGGAATGACAATTTAAAAGGGGTAAATATGAAAAAAAGAGTAGTAGTTACCGGCATGGGCGTTTTAGCACCAAATGGTAATAGTCGTGATGAATTTATCGAAGCATTAAAAGCATCAAAATTAGGGATTGCACCCATTACGCATTTTGATGCCGAGCCAACTGGAATTTCCGTTGCTGGTGAATTAAAAGATTTTGATGTAACTAAAAGAATTGCTAAAAAAACAGCCAAAAGGATGGATTTATTTTCACAATATGCGTTATATACGGCGATTGAAGCAATGGAGCAAGCTAATTTTAAAGATAATTTAGATTCTAATAGGATTGGTGTTATGTATGGATCTGGGATTGGCGGTTTGACGACTATCCATGAACAAGTAATTAAAATGAATCAAAAAGGACCTAAGCGGGTGTCGCCATTATTTGTAACAAATTCGATTACCAACATGGCTGCTGGTAACATTTCAATCTATTTTAATGCTCAAAATACCAGTCAAGCGATTGTGACGGCTTGTGCGAGTGCTAATAATGCCATCGGAAATGCTTATCGTTATATTAAAGACGGTTATGCTGAGGTCATGATTACTGGTGGTAGTGAAGCATCAATTAATGAAATTGGTATTGCCGGTTTTGCCGCATTAACGGCCTTATCAACTGAAAGTGATCCAACCAAAGCTTCTATTCCATTTGATGCTAAGCGAAATGGGTTTGTGATGGGTGAAGGATCCGCTACTTTAATTCTAGAAGAATATGAACATGCTAAAGCACGTCATGCCAATATTTTAGCTGAAATTATAGGGTATGGAACGACTAGTGATGCTTTTCATATAACACAACCTAATCCTAAAGGAATTGGGGCCAAAAAGGCGATGGAAGATGCGATTAATGAAGCAAAAATTACCACTTCCGATATTGATTATATTAATGCACATGGGACTAGTACCCCAGCTAACGATAGCGCTGAGGCCGCAGCGATTGCTGATTTAATGCAAGATAATAATCATTATAAAGTAAGTAGTACTAAATCCATGACCGGTCATTTATTAGGTGCGGCTGGGGCTGTTGAGGCCGTAGCATGTGTAGCGGCGCTAGATGATGGCTTTTATCCAGAAAATATCGGTTTAACTCAAATTGATGATCAAGTTCAAATACCAATTGTTAATAAACCAGGATTAAAGGGGAACATCAAATATGCCCTAAGCAATTCATTAGGATTTGGTGGGCATAATGCTGTTTTATTGTTTAAGAGGTAGAAAAATGAATGAAATTAGTGTGACAGAACTACTGGCAGAATTAAACAAATCTGATTTTAATTCAGTTGAAGTTCAACAAGGAGACTTTAAATTAAAAGTTATCAAACAAATACCAATGTCAAGAAATGAGGTTACTGAGAATAAACAGTTAGAAGTTATTGAAACAAGCCGGCCTCAAAGTGACGAGCAAGTTGAAAGGGTTAAAGCCCCCTTAGTTGGTGTCTTTTATACAGCTCCTAAAAAAGATGCACCTAAATTTGTTAAAACTGGTCAACATGTTGAAGCTGGTGATGTTGTTGGCTTAATTGAAGCAATGAAAATGTTTAACGAGGTTCATGCACCAATTGCAGGAACTATTAAAGATATAAAAGTTGCAAATGAATCAATGGTTGAATTTGATCAAGAACTAATGACAATCAAACCTGATTAAGGAGCATGGTGATGAAAGTAACTGATATTATTCCACAACGTTCACCGTTCTTATTATTAGATCAGGTAATTGAAGTTCAAGCTGGAAAAAGTGCGATAGCACAAAAAAATGTCACCATTAATGAATGGTTTTTAAAAAATAATAAGCGATTGGTAATGCCATCTATGCTTATTATTGAAGCGTTAGCTCAAACTGGAGCGATGGCAATTTTATCAGATGATAACCATCGTAATAAAAATGCCTTTTTTGGCGGCATTAAGCAAGCTGATATTTACACTTCAGTCACATGTGGTGATCAACTAACTTTTGAAGTTCAATTAACTAAATTAAAAGAACCGGTTGGTAAGGGACATGGGATTGTTACTAATCAAAACCACGAAATTATTTTAGAAGCGGATTTAATTTTTGTGATTGGTTAGGAGGAAAATTTGTTTAAAAAAGTTTTAATTGCTAATCGCGGTGAAATTGCCGTGCAAGTTATTCGTAATTTACATGAAATGAATATCAAAGCAGTTTGTGTTTATTCAAGCGCAGATGCTGATAGTTTATTTGTAAAGTTAGCGGATGAAGCCATTTGCATTGGTCAATCCCAACCGAGTGAATCATATTTAAATATGTTAAATATTATCACAGCAGCTACTTTAACGGGCTGTGAAGCCATTCATCCAGGTTATGGCTTTTTGTCTGAAAACAGTGAATTTGCGCGGCTATGTACTGAAAGTAAGTTGATTTTTATTGGCCCCAATTATCAAACAATTAGTTTAATGGGAAATAAAGCTCATGCCAGAAAGACCATGAAAAAAGCTGGTATTCCAATTATTCCAGGAAGTGATGGCACCGTAGCTGATATCAAAGAAGCGCTGCAAGTTGCCCAAAAAATTGGTTACCCAGTAATGCTAAAAGCTGAAGATGGTGGTGGCGGTAAAGGAATTAGACGCATTGATAATGCTCATGAATTACAAAAAGCCTACGTTCAAGCCACTCAAGAAGCTTTGAACTCATTTGGAGATGCCAAATTATATTTAGAAAAAATTATTGATAATGCCAAACATATTGAAGTTCAAATCTTAGGGGATGAGTTTGGTAATTATGTTTATTTTCCAGAGCGTGATTGTTCAATGCAACGAAATCATCAAAAAGTGATTGAAGAATCTCCATGTGCCAGTGTTACGGAGTCAGAACGTCAAAAAATTGGTGAAATTGCGATTAAAGCTGCCAAAGCGATTGATTATGTAAATACGGGAACAATGGAATTTTTAATGGATGAACAGCATCATTTTTATTTCATGGAAATGAATACGCGTTTGCAAGTGGAATACGGCGTTACTGAGGCGGTTAGTGGGGTGGAATTGATTAAAGAGCAAATTAAAGTTGCTAATCATCAACCTCTAATGTTTAAACAAGCTGATTTAATGCCTAAAGGTCATGCAATTGAATGTCGGATTAATGCTGAAAATCCGCATCAAAATTTTATGCCATCTGCTGGAACAATTGAAAAAATGTTTTTGTCCACTGGGACTTTAGGGGTTCGGATTGACACTGGATTTGAAGCTCAAAGTCAGGTGCCGCCCTTTTATGATTCCATGATTGCCAAAATCATCGTTCATTTGTCTAATCGAACTAAAACGATAAATAAATTACAAAGAGTTATAGCTGAAGTTAATGTACAAGGCATTAATATCAATCAGCAGTTTTTATCAGCGTTATTGGCGGATAAGACATTTCAAAACGGTAATTTTAATACAATGTATATTGAAAATGAATTTTTAAAAAAGTGGTTACAACATGAAAAATAAGTTTAAAGTTCCAACCAAGCAAGAAATCATGGAACGATTAAAAAAAATTCCAGATGATTTATGGAAACAGTGTCCATATTGTCATCGTAAATTTTATTATCGTAAGTTTGGCCGTTTAGCGGTTTGCCCTAATTGTCAGTATGGCTTACGACTAAAAGCCCGCCAACGGATTAAACAAATTTGTGATGATTTTATTGAAATCGATGCAAATGTAGCAATGAATTTACAGCAAGTTGATAAACAATATCAGCAAAAAATTGTAGTTGCGCAAAAAAGTACTAGAATCAATGAAAGTATTTTAACTGGTATAGCAAAAATAGGCTCGATACGTACAGCGGTTGGGGTAATGGATACTAACTTTATTATGGGGAGTTTAGGTCAAAAGACTGGTGAAAAAATTGTTCATTTATTTCAAGAAGCCACAAAACAAAAATTACCAGTTATTTTATTTACCGCTTCAGGTGGGGCGCGGATGCAAGATGGCATTTTTTCATTGATGCAAATGGCTAAAATATCTGCTGAAGTTGAAAAGCATAGTGAAGCGGGCTTATTATACGTGACAGTTTTGACAGACCCAACTACCGGTGGAGTAACCGCTAGTTTTGCGATGCAAGGTGATATTTTAATTGCAGAACCGCATGCTTTAATCGGCTTTGCCGGACGAAGAGTTATTGAACAAACCTTACATCAAAATCCACCAGCTGATTTTCAACGGGCTGAAACATTATTAAAACATGGCTTATTAGATGATATTGTTCCACGTTCTGTTTTAAAAGCCTATTTAACTAATTTATTAATGATGTATCAGGAGGATTTATAGTGAGTAAGGAAGCTTATGATGTTGTTTTAGCCGCTAGAAGTCAAAATAAAATATCCACCAAAAAATTGATTTCCATGTTGTTTAATAATTTTATTGAACTTCATGGTGATCGATTGGGATATGATGATGCCGCTATTATCGGTGGATTAGCCAAACTAAATGACATAACTGTCATGGTGATTGGCATCAAAAAAGGCAGTAATAGTGAAGAAAATATTGATTGTCATTTTGGTATGGTAACCCCAGCTGGATACCATAAAGCAATGCGATTATTAAAGCAAGCGGAAAAATTTAAACAACCAGTGATTACCATCGTAAATACTCCGGGAGCCTATCCTGGTGAACAAGCCGAATATGATGGTCAAGGATACGCAATTGCACAGTGTATTGAACATGGTATGGCACTAAAAGTTCCCTACCTCAGTATTATTACGGGTGAAGGTGGCAGTGGTGGAGCATTGGCTTTAGCAACAGGAAATCAAGTTTGGATGAGTGAAGACAGTGTTTATTCGATTCTTTCACCAGAAGGGTATGCGGCTATTTTATATAAAGACGCTAAGAAAGCGCCACAAGCAGCGGAAAAGATGGGATTAACCCCACTTGAATTATTAAATCATAAAATTGTTGATCAAATTATTCCTGAAATTAAAGATGATAGTACTGCGAAAAAGGTTCAAAAATTAATGTATCAAGAAATTACAAAATTAAATCAGTTATCAGAAAATCAAATTATTGATCAACGCTATGACCGATTTAATCAATTTTAAAGGAGAGAGAAAATTATGGCTGGAATTTTAAGTGATAAAACAGTCGTTATTATGGGGGTTGCCAACCAAAGAAGTATTGCTTATGGGTGCGCTCAAGCTATTTTAGCTCAGGGTGGGAAAATCATTTTGACCTATCAAAATGATCGAATCAAAAAAAGCTTGGTAAAAATATTTGGTGACCGGGTTGAATTAATTGAATGTGATGTTGCTGAAGATCAAAACGTTGAGAAAGCCTTTCAACAAATTAAGGATGAGCATGGTTTGGTTGATGGAATTATTCATGCCATTGCTTTTGCGGATAAAGATTCGCTAGAAAACGGGGTACTACATACAAGTAAAGCGGGTTATAATTTAGCCCAAGATATTAGTGCTTATTCACTTATTAGTGTTTGTCGTTTTGGGGCTCACATTATGAAAAAAGGTTCTAGTGTTGTAACGTTAACTTATTTTGGTTCAACCAGAGCTATTCCTCAATATAATGTGATGGGAGTTGCTAAAGCGGCTTTAGAGGCTAATGTTCGTTATTTATCCCGTGATTTAGGTAATCAACAAATTAGGGTAAATGCAATTTCAGCTGGAGCGCTTAAAACTTTAGCGGTGACTGGAATTTCAGAACATCGTCAATTATTAAAGGAATCACTGTCACGGACGGTAGATGGGGTTAGCGTTACGATTGAAGAAGTTGGTAATACGGCGGCCTTTTTATTAAGTGACTTATCCACAGGGATTACCGGTGATATTATTTACGTTGATAAAGGGGTCCATTTATTATAGATTAATGTGCGAGGTTTCCATTTTTTATGGGGCCTTTTTTGTCTGTATAAATAATTTTGTTGACAAATAATAAGTAAATAGATTAAGATGATTTATGAATTAAAAGTAAGCAAATAAGGAGGAGATTATATTGTTTTATTATGATTTTACTGACCGATGTTGTTTGAAATGTTGTAGCAAATATCATATTGAATATGTAAAGCAATCGAATCTCTTAATTATATAAGATATAGAATCGATTAGCTTTATTTGGCTAATCTTTTTTTGTGGCCTAATTTAAAATATATTATTCATAGAGAATGGAGACTTATTTTATGAAGTTTAAAAAGATATTAGGTATTGCGGCTATTGCTCTGTCTACTACGGCTATCTTAGCCGGATGTGGTGCTAATCAAGGCAAACAAATGGCAGCTAAACAGGAGTTAAACTTATCAGCAGATAATCAATTAGATACCTTGGATTTGGCAAAAGCTAATGGTTATGGTCAAACTGGTAATATTTTTGAAGGATTATATCGCTTAGGAAATAATGGTAAACCAACTGCTGGTTTAGCTAGCAGTGGCAATGTTTCTAAAGATGGTTTAACTTGGACTTTCAAGATTCGTCCTGATGCTAAGTTTAGTGATGGATCCAAGATTACAGCTAAAGACTTTGTTTACTCTTGGAAACGGACAATTGATCCTAAAACGAAAGCTACTTATGCCTACTTATTTGAAGGCATTAAAAATGCTGATCAAATTAATGCCGGTAAGATGAATCCTGATCAATTAGGGGTTGAAGCACCCGATGATAGCACTTTTGTAGTTCATTTAAATGAACCAATTCAATACTTCAAGACGTTAATGAGTTATCCGTTATTTGCACCGGTTAGTCAAAAAGTGGTCGAAAAATATGGTGACAAATATGGTACTAAATCTGATTATGTAGTCTACTCTGGTCCATTTAAGGCTACAGGTTGGAAAGGTACAAATGATACTTGGTCATTTGTCAAAAATAACCAATATTGGGATAAAAAAGCCGTTAAATTAGATAAGGTGAACTATCAAGTAGTTGAAAATCCGCAAACTAAATTGAACTTGTATCAATCACATAAGATTGATTATGCTCAATTATCCAGTGAACAAGTTAAAAACTATAAGAATAATAAAGACTACACAACTTTCCCATATTCAATTACAACTTTCTTACAATATAATATGAACGATAGTAATGATATGAATAAGAAAGCTTTTAATAACGTTAATATTAGAAAAGCTATGGGTTATGCCATTAACCGTGATCAATTAATTAAGAAAGTTATTGGGGATGCTTCTATTAAGAGTAAAGGATTAGTGCCATCCGATTTGGCTACTGATCCTAAGAACGGCAAAGATTTTGCTGATGAAGCTTATTTGAAGAACACTGTTGATTACAATCCAACTGAAGCTAAAAAATTGTGGCAACAAGGTTTGAAAGAAATTGGTGCCAAAGATTTAACTTTTGAAATTGCTTCTGATAATGAAGGTGCCAGCAAAAATTATGTTGAATTTTATGCTCAGTCATTACAAAAAGCTTTACCAGGTTTGAAAGTTAAAATCGTTAACGTTCCACAACAAGTTGTTTATTCTCGTTCTAAGAGTGGCCAATTTGATATTTTAGTTGGACATTGGGGTGCTGACTTCAAGGATCCGGTTTCTCATTTACAAATTTTACAAAATGGTAGTGCGTATAATTATGGTAAATGGAACAATGATCAATACAATGCTTTAGTTAAAAAGGCCCAAAATGAAGATGCTAATAATGCTGAAAAACGTTGGCAAGATATGATTGAAGCAGAACAAATTGTGATGAAAGAACAACCAATTTCACCACTTTATCAAACCGTTTACTCATATTTGAAGAATCCAAAAGTTAAAGGAGTTATTCATAATACTGCTGGTACTCAGTGGAATTACAAATATGCTTATTTAACTAATTAAAAATAATTTATTTTAGTAGGGAAAAGAAGAAGTCAATGTGGCTTCTTCTTTTTATCTTAAAAAAGAGCGTGTAAAATAAAGATAGAACATTTTAGGAGGGTTTGTGATGAAATATAAAGTAGCTTTATTTGATTTAGATAACACATTATTAAAAACTGATGCAGCTTCAGTTGCTGCTATGACGGCCGCTTTAAAAGAAGACGGCAAGCAAATTGAACCTCAAGACGTCGTTAAATTAATGGGGATTCCAGCTTTAGCCATGGTTAAAGAGTTGGGTGCTACAAATCCAGAAGAGACTGTGAAAGTTTTTAATGAAAAAATCACCCATGAATATGATTTGATTGAAGAATATCCAGGTATTGATGATATGTTTAATGGCTTAACCGCTTTAGACATCAAATATGGCATTGTTACTTCTAAAAAGAAGAGTGTCTTTATCGATGAAATGAAACATTTTCCTAAGATTAATGCGATAAAAAAAGTTGTATATTCAGATGATACTGCTAAACATAAACCAAATGCTGATCCACTTGAATATGCTATGAACAATTATTTTAATGATTATAAGAAGCAAGATTTCATTTACATTGGTGATTCATTATTTGATATGAAAGCCGCTCATGCCGCTGGAATTGATTTTGCTAATGCTGGATGGGGTGCTATTCCAACTAATGATTTTAGTGCAGCAGAATATATTTTGCATAATCCAACTGATTTGTTAAATATTATGCGATAAAAATCCATTCAGAATAAGCATTTAGGTATACAATAGAAGTAGGTAAAAGTGTTGATGCCTTCTTTCTAATACTTTCATGCTTTTACCGATAGTCTCTTCAGTTGTAAGGGGCTATTTTTTATTTATCGAAAAGAGAAGATTTATGAGTAATAAAATTTTACAAGTTATAAAAAATATTTTGATCTTAATTGGCTTATTTATTATTGATCAAATCGTTAGTTTACCGCAAATTGAAGCGATGAAAATCAATCATAATGTGGTTGCACAAATTATCCTTGTAATTATATATGTGATAACTACTGTGGCCGCTATCACGGTTTTCTACACTTTTTATCGTCATAAATTACAGGAAAATCATAGTCGCTTTGGCATAACCAAACCTAATCTGAATGTTTTGTGGTTTATGTTAATGATGGTAGTTGTATGGTATCTATTTATGATTTTACAAGGATGGCTATTAACAAAGTATCATATTGATAATTCGCCTAACCAAAAAATAATTAATACAATGTATCATAATTTACCATGGTGGACTTTTATTGACGGTACTTTAGTAGCACCAGTGATGGAAGAATTGATTTTTAGAGGGATTTTCTTCGAATTATTTTTCAGACAAGATAAAACTATTATTAAAGTGATTGGTGTGGTTGTTAACGGAGCTTTATTTGGCTTGCTTCACGACACTGGGATTAATTTTCCGATTTATGCTGTGATGGGGATGCTTTTAGCTATTACTTATATGCACACGAAAGACGTTCGTTACAGTATCGCACTACATGTTTTTAATAACTTTATTACATTTATTTGATGAGATTTAAATAACAGCTATAATGAAAGATGAGACACGATAGGAGGAAGCACAATGGTTTTTAATTATGAACAATTACAAGGTGTAATTAAATCGGGACAACCGATTAAGATTAATGCAAAAACATCCATTGAAAAATTGGATTTTCAACCCATTGATGCTGTTAAATTAGTTTCAGAACAGAATCATACCACCCAATATTATGCTTTTTTGGAAATCAATCCAGGTCGAGGATTAGTATTTTCATCAGATGGCAATAGTTTTAATGGTTATAATGTTTTTGAAATACCTTTAAGTGAATTTTATTTTGATATTAACGAAAAAACTGGCAGTGTAGATATTAATAATGGAGTCGGTGATGAAACAGATTTCTTAGATTTAATTACAGGGCCAGCAGTTGGCAATTTAACTAGAAGCTATTATAAAGCTGATGATATTAAGCTTATGAAAAGTAGTGAATATGAATTAGTTAATCACTATATCAGTGAATATTTAGGCTTTAGTGAACAAGATGAAGTAAAAATTGACCTAGCATTTTTGCGGTTTGTGATGGCCATTTATCAAGACCAAAATCAACTGTATGCTTCTAAATAGCGTTTGATAATCTTACATTAGTATTACAAATATTGATTTTTTTATTGGACAGCGTATAATTTCATCTTGTTTCTATTTATGATTATTTTTTGGAGGAAGAAAAATGATTTTTAAATACGATGTGTTATCGAAAATTATTTTAGAAGATAAAAAAGTTGAAATAAATGATGGAAGTTATATTAAGAAGATTCCAGGATTAAATGGCGTTGAATATGTTTCAACTAAAAATGATTATCGCGACTATTTTGTGTTTATTGAAGTCGATGATCAACAAATTGCCATCTTGAGTGCTGACAATCATACTGAATTAGGATTCGAATTGTTATTGGCACCTAAATCAGAATATTTTGTTGGCGTTAATACTAACAATAATTCTTTGGATTATTATGATGGACCAGGCTCACAAAATGATTTTCCAGATGTAATTGAAAGTGAGGATTTACCGCAGATTTATCATGACTATCATGCGGCGAGTGATGACGAATTAAAGACAACTAAATTGTATAAAAATGTTGATACATGTGTAAGTAAGTATTTACAAATTCGCCCTGAACTTGAAAGTACTATTAATATTTTGATGATTAGATTATCAATCTTAATTCAAAAAGCACGTGAAATAAAAAAATCAGAAACTAAATAAGACTGTGTAGACAGTCTTTTTTTTTACCAAAAAGGTGGTTTAAATATGAAGCTTCTAAATGATAATAAAATCAAATTTATATTAGTTTTGTTTTTAATTTTAATAAAAGAGTTATATCCGAAAAACTTTTTGCTTAGCAATATTTATTTTGTGATTGGTATGATTCTACTCATGGCATCCATTATTAGTGTATTGCTTAATGCTCATTTGTTTGATGGTTGGCGATTGAAAGTAACCCGTAAAGAAGATGACTTTGTACAAAAAATTACTCATGAACAAGATAGATTTTTAGACAAAGAGCATTTAAAACAAATCGCCAGTCAAAAAAATAAGCCATTGGTTTTTAAGCCAATGACTAAGATTTTATTTTGGTACGCTTTATTATTTATTTTAGTTAGTGTTTTGGTTACTTTCATCTAAGACAAATTTCTTAATAGCAACGCCTACGCCAGCTTCATTATTAGTTTTAGTGGTATAAAAAGCCGCACTTTTAACCGAATCAATGGCATTTCGCATGGCGATGCCATATTTAGCCACTTTAATCATAGATAAATCGTTACCTTGATCACCAATGGTCATAACTTCATCTAATGATAAACCTAAGTGCTGAGATAATTCAGTAACAGCATTTCCCTTGTTAACATTATTTGGTAGCATTTCAATGAAAAAAGGTTCACTTTGAACAATTTCAAAGTTATCTTGAAATTCGGAAAAGATTTGATTTCGAGCTTTAGCTAAAATATCGGGGTAATCAATAAACATCACTTTGGGAATCGTTAGTTTCGGATTCATTTCGCTGACCGCCCGATAACGCAAATTCATATCAACCATTAAACTTTCAGTTAAAGTATATTTACTGATATTTTTATTGGCAGTATAAAGATGATTTTTACCATCAACATGAAAATGTACGCCAACTTTTCGACTAAAAGCTTCAGCGCGTAGATAATCAGCAAAAGTTAAAGTATGTTCAATCAAGGTTTTACCTTTAGTTGTTTGGACTAAGCCACCGTTATAGGTAATGACATACTCATTTTGATTATGTAAAGTAAGCTGCTTTAGAATTTTTTTGATACCAGTTAGTGGGCGACCAGTGCATAAAACTACATGAACTCCCATTTTAGAAGCTTGCTCGATGGCATCAATGTTTTCTTGGGGGATTTCTTTATAGTCATTTAATAAAGTTCCATCTAAATCAATCGCAATTAATTTAATACTCATTATTTAAACTCCTAAATTATATTATTATTTTTAATGTGTTGTTGAAAATTTAAATTAACATCTAAAAATAAATCATCATCGCTAGTGCTAATCATTTCTTTTGGAAAATAAAACCGTTCGTCGCTCGATACTTTACCAGATATAGCTTTAACTAAAGCACTAGCTGTCGATAACTCTACTAAGCTGCCGTCGGATTGAATTAATTCAATTTGAGTTCTTGGCTTAGAAGCGTTGGGATTATAAGCATCATATGGTAAATCATAGCTATCATTTTCAGCGGTATAATATTGTGCATCAAAACCAGCTTGCTCGACTAAATGACGAAGGGTTGGTAAGATATCACGCGTTTTATCAGAAATTTTAGCGGATTTTAGCGGAATTCGATTTAAAAATCTTTTAGATAAGTCACTTAAGATTAAATCACTTGAATTTGACCATTCTAAGAAGTAAGTATTTAAGACGCCATCATCAAGTTTGAAGTAATCATCTAAAGAAAAATCATCCTCAAAAAAAGGAATTAAGAAGCCGGGTTTAATGTTGTTTTCTTGTTGAATGAGCTTATCGTGTTCATATAATTCCTTGGCACGTTTTAACAAGTGAGCTAAGATTACTTCCATTGACCGTGATACGGAATGAAAATAAACTTGAACGTACATTTGAAAACGACTAACAATAAAATCTTCAACGGCATGAATGCCACTCATTTGAAAACCAATCCCGTTTTTATAAGGACGCATGACTCTTAAAATGCGAGTTAAATCAAAATTACCGTAGTTAGTACCAGTGTAATATGAATCACGTAAGAGATAGTCCATGCGATCAGCATCAATTTGACTAGAGATTAATTGCACTACTTGTGGATTGGGGTATTTATGATTAATTACGGCAGCTACCTGTGCGGGGAAATCAGGACTAACTTTTCGCAAGACGGCGTTCACTTCGGTACTAGGGTTTGTAATGATTTCTGTTGTAATATGTTCATGGTTGGTTTTAAAAATGTGTTCAAAAGTATGAGAATAAGCCCCATGACCAATATCATGTAAAAGGGCGGCACATAAAGTTACGAGGCGCTCATCACTATTCCATAAGCCGTCATTTGGTTTTTTACTAGGATAATTACGCTCAAAGCTTTCGACAATGCGCCGAGCAACTTCATAACAACCTAGTGAATGTGAAAAGCGGGTATGTTCAGCACCATGAAAAACAAACGAAGTGGTGCCTAACTGATGAATACGGCGTAAGCGTTGAAATTCTTTTGTGTTAATTAAATCTAAAATAACTTTATCTTGAACATAGACATAATTATGGATTGGGTCACGAAAAACTTTTTCCATTGGTAATTTTTGATTATTTTGATACATATTAGTTCCTCTTTAGTAAGTGTTTTCAAACTACATCTAACACAAATTATACAGGGTTTAAAGTTTATTTAGTAGTAGTAAAAAATTATCTTAATCGCTAAAATGAACTATAATATTTCTGAGACGAAGAAAAGTAAGGAGAATAAAATGATTGATTCAAGTAATGGTATTCCAATTCAAATTCATTTAGAAACTTTTATCAAACAAGAAGATCAATCGGACCACATGGTATTTGACGAGCCCGGCCAAGCTTTTCAAATGGGCGACTCATTATATTTAAGATATGAAGAGTTTGATGAAGAGAATAATGTTAAACGACCAGTCACTTTGAAAATTGATGGGGATGGCAACGTGCTTTTGACGAGAAAGTCTGAACATGAAATGCGATTACGTTTTTCTGATGGTAAACGAATTGAAGCACGTTACAAAACCCCATATGGTATTTTGCCAATAGAAACCCTAACACCAAATTTGGATATTGCGATAGCTAGCCATCCGCTACGTGGTAATGTAAACATTGATTACCAATTGTATGCCGGTGAACAGTTACTAGGTGATTATAAAATCAGATTGCAATTTACCGCTTAAATGTAGTATTATAGTAGATAGACTGTGGAAAGGACGTGCACCAGTTGGAATTAGATATTTTTAAGGGTCAAAACAAAGAAGAACTCTCAATGATTGAAGTAGCTCATGCTATCTTGGCTAAAAATGGAGAACCAATGCCTTTTGTTGACTTGGTTAACGAAATTCAAACATATTTAGGTAAATCTGATGAGGAAATCAGAGAAAGATTATCACAATTTTATACTGATTTAAATGTTGATGGTAGTTTTATTTCTCTTGGTGAAAATACTTGGGGACTTCGAACATGGTATCCATTTGAGTCAATTGACGAAGCCCTAATTCATGGTGATGACGAAGAGGATGAAGATCGTCCAAAACGTAAGAAACGTAAAAAAGTTAATGCCTTTCTTGCTGACGCCGCAGATGATGACGATGTAATCGATTATGATTCAGATGATCCAGAAGATGATGACGATGACATTGATGATTCAGACGATAATGATGACGATTCATATGATGATTTAGCAAGCAATGATGATAATGATGATCTTCCAGATGGTATTGAAGGTCAATTATCAGAAATGAAAGATGATGACGACGAATAGAGTTTAAGTGCTTGACTTATACTTTAGAAGTCTGTATTATATTTTTTGGGCTCAGAAAAGCTTTTTAGTTTTTCTGACAATGAACGGTAGAGATCCCCTATTCATAAACGAATAGGGGATTTTTTATTATTGTGTAAGGTTTACACGATAAAACCGGGATGTAAAACCAAGTCATATCGTTAGAAAAGGAGAATTTTGATGACCAAGTATATTTTTGTTACAGGTGGAGTTGTTTCATCTTTAGGTAAAGGAATTGTTGCTGCATCATTAGGTCGTTTGCTTAAGAATCGTGGCTTTAAAGTTACAATTCAAAAATTTGATCCATATATTAACGTGGATCCTGGAACGATGAGTCCATATCAACATGGTGAAGTGTTTGTTACAGATGATGGTACTGAAACAGATTTGGATTTAGGCCATTATGAACGTTTTATTGATATTAATTTAAATAAGTATTCTAACGTTACAACCGGTAAAATTTATTCTGAAGTATTACGCAAAGAACGCCATGGTGATTATTTAGGAGCTACAGTTCAAGTAATTCCTCATATTACTAACGCAATTAAAGAAAAAATCATGCGTGCTGGAACCGTAACAGATTCAGATATTGTTATCACTGAAATTGGTGGTACAGTTGGTGATATTGAATCATTACCTTTCTTAGAAGCCATTCGTCAAATGAAAGCTCAAGTTGGTTCTGAAAATGCCTTTTACATTCACACAACTTTGATTCCATATTTACAAGCTGCTCGTGAAATGAAAACTAAGCCAACGCAACATTCTGTTAAAGAATTACGTGGATTAGGTATTCAACCAAATATGTTGGTTGTTAGAACTGAAAAAGATATTACAGAAGGTATGCGTTCTAAGATTGCCACATTCTGTGATGTTGATCCAGAAGCAGTTATCGAATCAAAAGATGTTGATAGCTTATACGAAATCCCATTAAATCTTAAAGCTCAAGATATGGATGATATCGTATTGAAGCACTTTGACTTAAAAGCTCCAGAAGCTGATATGTCAAAATGGTCACAATTAGTTGATCACGTTAAGAATGGCTTGGACCATACAATTAACATTGCTTTGGTTGGTAAATATGTTGCTTTACAAGATGCTTATATTTCAGTTAATGAAGCTTTGAAGCATGCCGGATATGTTGTAAATGCTAAGATTAAGATTACTAATTTTGATTCTGAAAAATTAAATAAAAAGAATGTGGCTGAAAAATTAGCTGGACAAGATGGAATTATTGTTCCTGGTGGTTTTGGTGATCGCGGTATTGAAGGTATGATTGATGCCATTCAATATGCTCGTGAAAATGATGTGCCATTCTTAGGAATTTGTTTAGGAATGCAAATGGCAAGTGTTGAATATGCTCGTAATGTGCTTGGTTGGTCAGATGCTAACTCAACTGAAATGGATCCTAATACAACTCATAACATCATTGATTTGATGGCTACTCAAACTGATGTTAAAGATATGGGTGGAACACAACGCCTTGGATTATATCCATGCAAGTTGAAGGAAGGTTCTGTTACTGCAAAAGCTTATGATAACAAAGAAGTTATTCAAGAACGTCATCGTCATCGTTTTGAATTCAACAACAAATATCGTAAACAAATGGAAGAAGCTGGCTTAGTATTTTCTGGTACTTCTCCTGATAACCGTTTAGTAGAAGTTGTTGAAGTTCCTGAAAACAAATTCTTCGTTGCCTCACAATACCATCCTGAGTTTTTATCAAGACCACAAAGACCAGAAGGATTATTTAAAGCATTTATTGCTGCAGCTAATAACAAATAATTATTAAAAATAGTCGAAAATTTCGACTATTTTTTTATTTTTGGTGATGACGGTTGTTTTTTTGATATAAATTATTTATGATTAAGAGTGACTGTAAAACGTATTTCTTATCCAATTTAAGTGATAAGTTATTTTGTGAGGAAAATCCATGAAAAAAATGATAATCAAAGGCGGCCAACGACTTTCAGGTGAAGTTACGATTGGTGGAGCTAAAAATAGTACCGTAGCATTGATTCCGGCTGCTATTTTAGCTGATACACCAGTACGTTTCGATTCAGTGCCTGATATCTTGGACGTTCATAATTTAATGATTATTTTGGAATCAATGAATGTCCATTCTACTTTTGAAGATGGGGTAATGGTCATTGATCCGACTGAAATTGTAGAAAACCCATTACCGAGTAAAGCTATAAAAAGTCTTAGAGCTTCATATTATTTTATGGGCTCTTTATTAGGTCGATTTAATCGTTCCACGGTTACTTTCCCTGGTGGTGATAACATTGGTCCAAGACCGATTGACCAACATATTAAAGGCTTTAAAGCGCTAGGAGCCACAGTTACCGAAAATGAAGATACGGTATACATTTCGGCCTATGAACGTGGTCTTCATGGAGCACATATTTTCTTAGATGTTGTTTCAGTGGGTGCTACCATTAATGTTATTTTGGCAGCAGTTAAAGCCCAAGGGATTACTACCATTGAAAATGCAGCTCGAGAACCCGAAATCATTGATTTAGCAATGTTTTTGAACAATATGGGAGCTAAGATCAGAGGAGCTGGTACGAATGTTATTCGGATTGAAGGAGTTAACGAATTAAGAGCAACAACTACTCATACAATTATTCCAGATCGAATTGAAGCTGGTACTTATTTATCAATGGCAGCAGCTTGTGGGGATGGCATTATGGTTAAAAATATCATCCCAGAACATTTAGAATCTTTTACTTCTAAGATGTTAGAACTTGGAGTAGATTTACAAATTGATGGCGATAAAATTTACGTACCTAAAGTAAAACATATGACGCCTATTGAGGTTAATACTAGTCCATTCCCTGGATTTGCGACTGATTTACAACAACCAATCACGGCTTCTTTATTAAAAGCTGACGGTCAAAGTATTGTAAATGATCATATTTATCCAGAACGAGTTAAACATATCGCACAATTACGCAAAATGGGTGCTAATATTCGTCATGCAGATGGCGTGATTTATGTTGACTACACCAAACAATTATTTGGAGCTGAAGTTGAAGCTGGCGAAATTAGGGCTGGAGCTTGCTTGATGATTGCCGGATTAATGGCGCAAGGTGATACAATCATTACCAAAGCAGATAATATTTTGCGTGGCTACGATTGTTTAGTTAAAAAGCTTACTAACTTAGGTGCCAAAGTAGAAATAATTGAAGAAAATGTTATTTAGTTTTAAGAAGATTTGAGGAGAACGGTTAAAATGGATGAATTTTTAACTATGAAAGATCTTCAAAAAATGACTTTAAAAGAAATTTACGGGCTTGCTCGTGAATATAAAATATCTTATTACAGCCAGATGAACAAGAAAGAATTGTCTCTGGCTGTTTTACGTGCTCAAGCTAAAAAGAAGTCATTTGTTGAAATGGAAGGTGTCTTGGATATCGTCGGGAACGAAGGCTATGGTTTCTTACGTCCCATTAATTATGGACCTTCTAAAGAAGATATTTATATTTCTGCTAGTCAAATTACGCGTTTTGGACTACGAAATGGTGATTTGGTGGCTGGGGAAGCCCGTCATCCTAAGCCAGGTGAACGTTATTATGGATTGATGCGGGTTACTGCAGTTAACCATAAAGATCCAGAAGAAGCCAAACAGCGGCCTCATTTTCCGGCGCTCACGCCTATTTATCCTAATAAACAACTAAAATTAGAAACGAAGCCTAATATTTTATCAACTCGGTTAGTTGATTTGTTTGCGCCAATTGGTTTTGGACAAAGAGGGTTGGTTGTAGCACCACCTAAAGCAGGAAAGACAACCTTAATAAAGGCGATTGCGAACGGGATAACTACTAATCATCCTGATGTTAAATTAATTGTGTTATTAATTGATGAACGGCCTGAAGAAGTAACGGATTTAGAACGATCAATTAATGGCGAAGTAGTTTACTCAACGTTTGATCAAGAACCTAAAAATCATGCTAGGGTTTCAGAGTTAGTTTTACAACGAGCTTTAAGATTAGTGGAAGATAAGCAAGATGTTGTGATTCTTTTAGATTCAATTACCCGTTTGACTAGAGCTTACAACCTAGTGACTTCACCAAGCGGACGAACTTTATCAGGTGGGGTTGATCCAGCAGCTTTTTACAAGCCTAAGAAATTCTTTGGATCGGCTCGAAATATTGAAGAAGGTGGTTCATTAACTATTATTGGAACTGCTTTGGTTGATACAGGTAGCCGAATGGACGACGTGATATATGAAGAATTTAAGGGAACTGGTAATTCGGAACTAGTCTTATCACGTACTTTGGCTGAGAGACGAATTTTCCCAGCTTTAGATATTCGTCAATCTAGCACCCGAAAAGAAGAATTAATGGTTTCAGCTAAAAATCTGAACCAATTGTGGGACTTACGGCGATCAATGAAAGGCGACACTTTAAGTTATACTGAACAAGTACTTAAATTATTAAAGAACACTAAAGACAATCAAGAGTTTATTGATAATTTAGCTAAAATCCAACAAAAATAAACGAAGCTAATACTTGTTAATGTTGTTGATATATGCTATTATTGTGGACGTTGATTTATAATCTATGACTCAGCAAATGACTCATGGCAAAGGAGAGCGTAACATTATGAAAAAAGGAATTCATCCAGATTATCATCCAGTTGTATTTCAAGATTCATCAACTGGCTACAAATTTTTATCAGGTTCAACTGCTACATCTTCAGAAACAATTAAGTGGGAAGATGGCAATGAATATCCATTAATCCGTGTTGAAATTACTTCTGACTCACATCCTTTCTACACAGGACGTCAAAAGTTCCAACAAGCAGATGGTACTGTTGCAAAATTCAACAAAAAGTACGGTTTGGCTTAATTTTAACCAATGGTTATCAAAAAGAGCTAGCTTTGAATATTTCAAAGCTAGCTCTTTTTATTATGCAATTGATTTTCCATTTAAACATCTAAATAAAATAAAGTTTAATAATACTAATCCTGCGGTGGCGATAAATACGGCATTATAATCAAATAATCCAGATACCAACGAACCGATTAGTGGCCCCATCATATTTCCTAAAGCTTGAAAGGATTGGTTCCAACTAAATATTCGACCTGTAATTTCTATTGGAGTTCGCTTAGATAAAATACTTTGAACTGCTGGTAACATGGCTCCATCTGAAATACCAATCATGAAGCGGAACACTCCAAGCCAGAAGACGGATGGAATAAAGGCCATGGGAACATAGAAACAAAAAGCAAATAGGAAGGCCATCGATAAAACTTTTTCAGTTCCAATTTGGTCTCCTAATTGACCTAAACGTGGAGCGGCTAACATATTAGCAATACCAGGACACGCTGCAACAATTCCCGCAACCATTGTCACAGAAGGACTATTGTGCATTAATTCTTTTACATACAAACTAATAATTGGAGCAATCGAGTAATTAGAAGCTTGGATAATCATGGTAGTGATAAACATGCCAAAAACAGCTTTAGGATTATTTAATTTACTAATAACCATTTTAGCTGACATAGTTTTTTTCGCATTTGCCACGGGTACAAAGTGTTCATGAACAAATAACAAACTCAATAAGAATGCAACAAATAATAAGAAACCAGTAATAAAAAAGGTTACTCGATAAGAGAAAACAGAAGCTAAGACGCCACCAATTAATGGTCCCAGCAAAGATCCCGAGACCGGGCCAGTCGATAATACTCCAAGGGCATAACCACTCTTTTCTTTGGGTGTTTCAGTTGCTAACAGTGCGTTAGAATTACTGATGAAGCCAGCAAAAATACCTTGTAACAATCGCAAAAAAATTAATTGCCAAACATTTTGAACTAATCCCATTAAAGCCATAACAATAGCCATTCCGAGTGAAGCTCGCAAAATCATTAATTTGCGTCCTTTGGAATCAGCTAATTTTCCCCAAAAAGGAGATATTATGGCCATAATCAAAAAAGTTGAAGAATAAACTAAACCACTATATAGTGATAGTTGAGCTTTAGTGAAGTTGCCTAATGTGTTAACATAAAGTGACAAAAACGGCATGATTTCACTAAAAGCAATGCCGGCAATAAAAGTTCCAAACCACAAAACTAAAAGATTTTGTTGCCAAGGCGCCCGTTTTCTTTTTGATTTAAGGCTTATCATGTATCAAACCTTCTTTCAAGTTGTTATTAATTAATACCATACCACATTTTCTGAATTATTCATGGGAGAAACAGTCAATGAAAACAAAAATCAAAAAAGTTTTTACCTATATAATAACGTTATTAATATTATTAATTAGTTTAGGATTAATCTTTAATCGACAAATTAAAACTAGTCTAGTAGCACATTATAATCCAACCGTGAATGAGCGGATTGTTAAACAAAATAAAAAGAAAAAAGCTACTTATGACTATGCTAAAGTAACTGCATTAGATTGGCAGACGGTTTTAAAAGCTAGAGCACAAGAAAATCGAATAAAAATTATTGGTGAAATTTTGTATCCAGATGTGAATATTCATCTTCCAATTGGTAATGGGGTAGATAATTTGACACTGGCTTTGGCGGCTGGTACCTTAAAGCCTAATCAACAGATGGGTGAAAAAAATTATGCTTTGGCGGGACATCACATGGTCGATCAAAATGTCTTATTTAGTCCGTTATATTTTAAAGCTAAAGTGGGACAAAAAGTTTATATTACCGATGAAAAAGACATTTATGAATATACTGTTTCAAAACGGCAATTTATTAAAGCAACTGATGTTCAAGTAGTTAATGATGTGCCAAATCAAAAATTATTAACTTTGGTAACTTGTGATGATACTGGGGCTGGACGGTTAATGATTCAAGCAAAGTTTGATAAAAAAATGAATCATAAACAAGCACCACAAAATATTCAAAAGCAATTTGCCGCTAAATTTAATCGGTAATAAAACTTAAAATTACTGTTATATAAATTCATATGCACATTTGATAACATAAAAGTAGAAACAAATAAGGAGAATTTAAAATGACAAATTTAATTATTATTGGCTTAATTGTACTGGTAATTATTTATGGAATTGTGATGTACAATGGCCTAGTTACGGCTAGAACGCATACGCAAGAATCATGGAGCCAAATTGATGTCCAATTAAAGCGACGTAATGATTTAATTCCAAATTTAGTAAATACAGTTAAAGGTTATGCTACTCACGAAAAAAGTACATTAGCTAAAGTGGTGGAATTAAGAAATCAATTGGTTGATCAAACTAATGTTGCTAATCCAACCCAAGATCAACAAGCTCAAATGATGAAAACATCTAATCAAATTAGTGATTCATTAAAGAGCATTTTTGCTTTGTCTGAAAGTTATCCTGACTTAAAAGCTAATCAAGAATTCAGTAAATTAATGGAAGAATTAACTAATACAGAAAATAAGATTGCTTATTCTCGTCAATTATTTAATTCAACTGTGGCAACTTATAATATTAAAATTCAATCATTTCCAAGTAATTTAGTAGCAAAAATGGGTGGATTTAAAGAAGCCACATATTTGCAAGTTCCAACAGAAGAAACCAAAGCACCTAATGTTACATTTGATAAATAGAGGATAAACATGTTATATCAACAAATTGCCAGTAATAAACGCCGTACCATTTACGTTATGATTGGCTTTTCGATTTTAGTATTATTGATTGGTGCAGCAGTGGGCTATGTCTTTTTTGATAGCTATGTGGCGGGATTGATTATGGCAGCAGTCATTACGGCTATCTATATGGCTATTATGATTGCCAATTCCACTAATATTGTTATGAATATGAATCATGCTCATCAAATTTCAGAACAAGATGCACCGGAATTATGGCATATTGTCGAAGATATGGCTTTGGTAGCAAATGTGCCAATGCCCAAAGTTTATATTATTGATGACCCTAGTCCAAATGCTTTTGCAACGGGAAATAATCCCCAAAATGCAGCCGTGGCAGTTACAACCGGGATTTTAGCTAAATTAAATCGCGAAGAAATGGAAGGCGTAATAGGTCATGAAATTTCGCATATTAGAAATTATGATATCCGTCTTTCAACAATTGCCTTAGCACTCTCTGCTGCTATTTCGATTTTAGTAGATATTGGAATGCGGTCTTTTTGGTGGGGTGGCGGTAGTAGGCGCCGTGACAATGATGAAAACAGCAGCATCGACATTATATTGATGGTGTTGTCTTTAGTACTAATTATTTTAGGACCTATTGCGGCAACCATCGCGCAAATGGCTTTGTCAAGAAATCGAGAGTACTTAGCAGATGCTTCTAGTGTGGAATTAACTAGAAATCCACAAGGTTTAATTCATGCACTAGAAAAGATTTCGGCTAGCGAACCAATGAAAGATGTAAATCCAAGCAGTGCGGCTTTGTATATCGCTAATCCTTTAAAAGGGCGCAAAACGTTTGCCAATTTATTTGATACTCATCCGGCAACTAGTGATCGGATTAAACGATTAGAAGCGATGTAATGCTTGATAGAAAGCGATAAAGGTTAATGGATGACTATATTTTTATACATTTAGAATCAATAGTTAATTTAATTTATTCCAGAGGAATCAATATTTCTGATTTTTTAGCTGGAATTTTACACGTACCAACAAATATTTTGTTATTGAATACCGAAACTACGGATGATTTACTAGTTGATAATCATACGCTTTTAAATGAAATTAACGGTAGTAAAGAGATAGAAGCATACTTAAAACAACATCCAGATAAGCAAAATTGGATTGATTTTTCGCCTAAAGAGTCCCTTGGGGAACTTACCGCGAATGATATTGCCGATTTATTGTATTTAGGGCATATGAAGTCCCATTTAGGAGCCCCATTTTCCTATAAAATGCAAAATGATTTTGTTTATTTAAGTGTGGGTGAGAATCAAGTAAAAACATATTATCGCCGTTTAAAAAATTTTTATTTAGTTTTAAATGCTTCCATTGTGCGTCATGCCCAACAAACTTTTGATAAGCATCACTTTACGTGGTTTAAAAAAATTAAATTTGAATCATTACCAAAAGGAATGTTGCGTCAATTAATTCCAATTTTAGGCGAAGGATTGATTTTTGCGTTTGACCAATCATTTGAACAAAATAAAGAAGTGCGGATTCCGATTTTAATCGCTAGTGATAGTAATTTAGAACCAACTTTTCGCAGTAAAGATTCACTTTATAATAAAGCTAAACAAGTGGCTTTGTTAAAATATCAGGTTAAAGATAAAACGTGGAAATTTACGATTACTGATAACCAAGCATTTGATACTGATGCTCTTTATTAACAACGTTTCGACGTTGTTTTTTAAACTTATGATAAGTTTAAAGAATTAATTAGTTATATGGTATAATTTGCTCTAGGTAGAAAGATTAAGGAGAATTGAAATCACATGAAAATGCAACTAAGCGAAATTGCACGGGCTTTAGATGTGCAAGATATACCTGATTCTTGGAATGATATCACTATTAGCAGTTTGCAATTTGATAGTCGTAAGTTGGAACCAGGGTCTCTTTTTGTACCCTTAAAAGGCCAACGCGATGGACATGATTTTATTCAAAAAGCCATTGAAGCTGGTGCAGTGGCCACTTTTTGGTCAAATGATCATAAAGATGTTAGACCAGCTGATATTCCAAGTATTCTAGTTGATGATCCACTAAAAGCAATGCAAAAATTAGCTAAGTATTATTTAGATAAAATTAATCCACGGGTCATCGCTGTTACTGGTAGCAATGGTAAAACAACTACTAAAGATATGACAGCTGCTATTCTAGCTACTGAATATAATGTTGTTAAAACTAAAGATAACTTCAATAACGAAATTGGTGTGCCACTAACTATTTTAGGTATGAGTGCCAATACTGAAATGCTGGTAGTTGAAATGGGGATGGATCGTCCCGGCCAATTACATTATTTAAGTGGATTAGTGCAACCAGATATTGCCGTAATTACCATGATTGGCGAAGCTCACATTGAGTTTTTTAAGACGCGTGATAAAATTGCTGATGCCAAAATGGAAATCACTGATGATATGAAAGAAGATGGCTGTTTTATCTTTGATGGCGATGAGCCACTTCTATTAGAGCGAGCCGCTAAGTTAGATGTTCAACAAATAAAATTTGGCTTACAAGAAAGTAATGATATTTGGGCTAAAGATATTAATGGCACTGATATTAAGACAACTTTTGTAACTAATTTAGATGAAAATGTTCAATTTAGTATTCCAATTATGGGCGACTACAATGTGAAAAATGCTTTAGCTGCTATTGCAGTGGGTAAAAAATATCGAATTGATTTAAAGAAAGCTGCTGAAGCTCTAACTGATTTTAATTTAACTAAAAACCGGACCCAATGGTTAACTGGTAAAAACGGTGAACGGATTTTAAGTGATGTTTATAACTCAAATCCTACAGCTGCCAAAGCCGTCTTAGATTCATTTGCTAAGGCCAAAATTGCTGGGGATAAAATCGTTGTTTTAGGTGATATGCTCGAACTTGGCTCAGATTCCGATGATATGCATGTTAGTTTAGCTAAGCATTTAGATAATAATAAATTTGAAGCTGTATACTTAGTTGGTCAACATATGGCTAAATTAAGGGATGAATTATTAAAAGATGGTCGTTTTGACGCTCAACATATTCATTACTATGATGCTGATAATTTAGAACAATTAATTTTAGATTTACAAAACACATTGAAAGAAAATGATAATATCTTATTGAAAGCTAGCCATGGCATCCATTTAGAAAAAGTGGTTCAAGCACTTCAAAAATAATTGATTAAGGGTTTTAACAATTTTATGTTAAAATCTTTTTTAATAGTTTTAAGTTGAGATGCTTAATTTTAGATGATATAATTAAAAGGTTACGATACACGATTGTTATTGTGGGGTATACCCTAAAAAAGACGGATTTTCTTTGATGCAATAACAGAAATTTTAGGAGGAAATATTTTTGAAATTTACCGAACTAGGGTTAGATGAAAACATTTTAAAGGCTGTTTTAGATAATGGATATGAAACACCAACGCCTATTCAAGCTGAAACAATTCCAGATGTTTTAGCTGGAAAAGATGTAATTGGCCAAGCACAAACTGGTACTGGTAAAACAGCTGCTTTTGGTTTGCCAATTCTACAAAATGTTGATTTAAATAATCCTAATATTCAAGCTATTATTATTTCACCAACCCGTGAGTTGGCAGCCCAAACCCAAGCTGAATTATTTAAATTGGGTAAATATAAACGAGTTAAAGTACAAGTAGTTTACGGCGGATCTGACATTCGTCGTCAAATTAATGCTTTAAAGAGTCATCCTCAAATTGTTGTGGGAACTCCTGGTCGTTTACTTGATCATATCGGTCGTAAAACAATTCGTTTAGATCATGTTAAAACTTTAGTCTTAGATGAAGCTGATGACATGTTAGATATGGGATTTTTACCAGATATTGAATCAATCATTGAACAAACTCCATCTACTAGACAAACATTGTTATTCTCAGCTACTATGCCAGCTCCAATCAAGAAAATTGGAGTTAAGTTTATGACTGACCCAGAACAAATTACGGTTAAGTCTAAAGAACTTACAGCAGATTTAGTTGATCAATATTACATTCGCTCTAAAGAATACGAAAAATTTGATATCTTAACTCGCGTTATTGATGTTCAAGCTCCTAAGTTAGCCGTAGTTTTTGGTCGCACAAAGCGTCGAGTTGATGAAGTTGCTAAAGGATTAGTGGCACGTGGTTACAATGCTGCTGGAATTCATGGTGATTTGACTCAACAACGCCGAATGAACATTTTACATCAATTCCGCGAAGGTCAATTAGACATTTTAGTGGCTACTGATGTTGCTGCTCGTGGACTAGATGTTTCTGGTGTTACCCATGTTTATAACTATGATATTCCTCAAGACCCTGAAAGTTATGTTCATCGAATTGGTAGAACGGGTCGTGCCGGAGCTCATGGTACATCAGTTACTTTTGTTACAAATTGGGAAATGGATTACTTACGCGATGTTGAACGTTTAACTAAGAAGCGCTTATTGCCATTGAAGCCACCAACAGAAGCTGAAGCCTTTGCTGGTCGTGCTGCAACAGCTGAAGCAAATATTGATAAATTAATCCAAAAGACTGATGTTACTAAGTTTAGTCAACAAGCTGATAATTTATTAGAGAAATATGATGCTAAGACATTAGTAGCAGCTTTATTAAATGATGAAACTAAAGCTGACGCTAGTGAAATTAAAGTTAAGATTACCCCAGAACGTCCACTTCCTCGCAAGAAGAATGGTGGAAATCGTCGTGGTGGTAAAGGTGGATATCGTGGTGGAAATCGTCGCCATGGTAATTACCGTGACCGTAAATGGAATAATGACCGTCGTGGTGGTAAATCACGTTTTGGTAAGGACGACAAACGTCATAATTCAAAACATAACGATCGTAATTCCAACAAGGGAAACGGCAAGCATCAATTTGTTATTAAAGAAAAGTAATGATTCTTTGGCCTTTGGAAGATTTTCTGTTTTCCAAAGGTTTTTTTGATACAATAGGAACGTTGTGGAGGAAATTCATGATTTATGGGATAGGAATTGATATTACTAATATTGATCGCTTTAAACAATTAAAAAATCAAGATTTATTTATTCGACGTGTTTTAACTGATAGTGAAATTACTACTTTAAATAGTAAACAAAAACAACGATTTTTTGAGTTTTTAGCTGGTCATTTTTCCGCCAAGGAAGCCTATAGTAAGGCTTTTGGCACGGGGATTGGTAGTAAATTACAATTTCAAGATTTAACGATTGATTATACCGATTTAGGTCAACCGTTTTTTATTAAGCATCCTTTTCATGGAAAAGCACATGTTTCCATTTCACATTCAAATCACCATGTGATAAGTCAGGTTATTTTAGAGGAGGACAAATAACGATGGTTGTAGGAATACATCGTCCAAGTAAGGTTATTATCGATGCCGATGCAATTCGGTATAATGTTTCCAAAGAAATGAAGCGGTTAGATAATAAAAGCGAATTATTTGCTGTAGTTAAGGCCAACGGTTATGGCCATGGTATTGTTCAAGTTGCAAAGTACTGTCAAGAAGCTGGCGCAACTGGTTTTTGTGTTGCTATTTTAGACGAAGCCTTAGAATTAAGAGCAGCTGGTTTTAGCGAACCGATTTTAGTTTTAGGTATTACAGAAGTAAAATATGCTAAATTAGCAGCAGAAAAAGGAATTTCCTTAACTGTCGGTGATTTGGAATGGTTGAAATTAGCTAATGCCGTATTAGATGATGAAGTGATTTTAAAAGTTCATTTAGGCTTAGATACTGGAATGGGTCGCATTGGTTTCCAAGAAGAAGCAGAATTCTTAACCGCAGCTCATTACTTAGAACAAGAAGATAGTTTTGAATTTGAGGGTGTATTTACCCATTTTTCTACTGCTGATGAAGCTAATGAAGATTACTTCAATTTGCAAGTGAGTCGTTTTAACAGTTTTGTAAATCAATTAGAAAAAAAGCCTAAATATATTCATGTTTCCAATACAGCCACCAGTTTATGGCATTCAGCATGTAATGGTAATATGATTCGGTTTGGCGTCGGTATTTATGGTATGAATCCTTCCGGTAATGCTATTAAAACTCCATATAATTTGAAACCCGCTTTAAGCTTAGTTTCAGAATTATCATTTTCAAAATTGGTGCCTAAAGGTCGTTCTATTAGTTATGGTGCCACTTATACTGCTGATAGTGATCAATGGATTGGAACCGTACCAATTGGTTATGCTGATGGCTATGCCCGTTGTTTGCAGGGATTCCATGTTTTGATTGATGGACATTATTGTGAAATAGTGGGTCGGATTTGTATGGATCAATTAATGGTTAAAATGCCTAAAAATTATCCAATGGGAACTAAAGTAGTATTGATTGGGAAATCTAAGGACTATACCATTGATGTTACCGAAGTGGCAGATTATGCAAATACCATTAATTATGAAGTAACTTGTGATTTAGGCGAACGTTTGCCAAGAGAATATGTCAACGAATGATTTTTAGAGGCATAGAATTACAATATTTTTAATGTTAAAATTAAGTTGAATAAAATTCTATGTGCAGGAGATTAAATCTTATGGGTAATCAATCAAAAGACTTATCAAATGAGAAAGAGACTTATTGTGAGATGTTTAATGTTGATCCAAGTCTAGTTGATGATGATTTTGTAGAACATTACTTTGAAAAACATGCTACACAACATATGGAAATATTAAAAGACGGATATTTACAAATGGCTGATGTTAATGCGTCAATTTGTAAAGAATTTGCCTTGAGTGAATGTGATTGTGATAATTTAAAAAGAGAATAAATGAGAATAGAGGGATGACATGGCAGACAAATCTAAGAATATTTTACGGGGAGATTTGTTTTATGCAGACTTGTCACCAGTAGTTGGATCTGAACAAGGTGGGATGCGTCCAGTATTAATTATTCAAAATAATATTGGTAATCACTATAGCCCAACGGTAATAGTTGCGGCTATTACTTCTAAAATTTCTAAGCCGAAAATGCCAACTCATGTTGGAATTAAAGCTGGGGATGCAGGGGTAACCCGAGATTCAGTTATTTTAATGGAACAGATTCGTACGATTGATAAACAACGTCTACATGACAAAATAGGGCAATTAACGCCCACAGAAATGCAGCAAGTAAATAAAGCATTAGAGCTCAGTATCGGGCTCGTTTCTGATACATAGCCAATAAAAATGAGCTAGTAATCTATTGATTACTAGCTCATTTTTTATATAGTTATATGTTATAATTAGCGCAATATTTTTTGATATATATACAAGATAAAGCTTTTTATTAATCATTAGGAGGAAGATGTTATATGTCATTAGGAATTATTGTTATTGTTTCAATATTTTCTTCGTTACTACGTTCTTTTTTAAATATTATTGATCGATATCAAATTGGAATAAAAGATAATTCAGTAAGTAAAGTTAATTATTTTAATAACCTTTTTACAATTATTGTTACTACTATTATTGTTATATGCATGAATAAACCATTTGATGTTTTACATAACGTGTTTTCTTATCAGGTTATTATCTACGCTGCAATAGTTCAGATTGTTGCTTATGGATATTCATATCTGTTCAAATTGTTAAAAATATCACAAAGTATTATTGTTAGTAATACAGCTGACGTATTTATTCCAATCGGAATGTTTCTGACAACTGGATATTTTAGTGGTAAAAGTTATTTATTATCTATTTTTACAACATTAATTTGTTTTATTGTTTTCTTTTCTGAGAAAAACAATTTAAAAAAGATGATAAGAGGTTCATTGGTAATAATTCCTCTTTTAACCATTCAAGCAGCGCTATCGCCATTATTACTGAAAAATCACATTTCTTTTCAATCATTGTTAATTTTTACGATTGCAACATTATATATTAGATTTATCATCACGCAATTGGATTTTTTCTTTAGAAAGTCAACCAGTAATCATCAAATTGATTTTAAATTGAATAAAAAAGAATTAATGCTATATTCATTAAGATCATTTATAACAATTGGAACCCAATTTACCTTCGTAGTAGCGACATCATCAATATATTCTTCAATTGCCTGGGTATTTTTAAATTTGTCATCTATTTTTGCGGTATTATTCTCAGGATGGATATTAAAAGAGCAAGGTACCAGAAGGGAAGTTATTATTATAATTGCTATTACAATTGCCACAATTTTAAGACTAAGAATATAACTAAAAAGGAATCAGTAATCAATTTGATTACTAATTCCTTTTTTATTAAAAATTATTTTGTTGTAAATCTTCAACTTCAGGGACTCTGAATCCTTTCCGTTCAAGATTACCAATTATTTTTTCTAATCGTTCTTTATCAACCGCTGCTGGTAAAGTAAACATTGTTCGATGAACTAATTCACCTTCTTGCACATCCATTGAAATAACGCTAGCAATAGAGGTGTATTTTGTAATAATCTTAGCAATTTCAGCTAAATCACCACGTTCATCACCAGAAACAACAGTAATTACAAAACTACCAACATTAACATTCCAAGATTGTGATAAAACATCTAATAATCTGGCATGAGTTAAAATACCATAGAAGTAGTTATTATCATCTAAGACAGTGATATAAGGTAAATCTTTAATTGAAAAAAAGACATTAAAGAAAGCGGCATTGACATTGATATATTTAGTAGCGTTCTTTAATAAAGAAGTTACTGGATCATCCATTGAACCGCCCCGTGATTTATGGCGATAAATATGCATCTTATAGATATTTCCACGGAAAAGACGCCCAGTTTTATCAAGAACCGGCACACAGCGAAAGCCTGAATCTTCCAGGATTTGTAGTGCTTCACCTAATGTGGCGTCTTCATTAATTAATGTTAAGCGGTCTTTGGGTTTAACCATTGATTTTAAAAGCATAGTTAGACCTCCTATATATTAGATAAATTTATACTAACATATTTTAGTAAATAATTACCGGAGTATCCATGGCTACTAAGCTATAAACTTGTCCCATAACAGCTGGTGGAGTATTAACACAACCATGTGAGCCATGTTCAAGGTACCAATCACCACCAAATGTTGGTTGCCATGGAGCATCATGAATACCAACACCAGTGTAATCAACCGGCATCCAGTAATCAACATGTGATGAATACTTTGAACCATTGTCGTTTTTACCTTTAAGGTAAGTATCTTGTTGTTTATTCCAAACAAAGAACACCCCAGTAGGCGTTGAATTATCATTAGCTGGTTTTCCAGTTACGACTGGAGTGGATAATACTTGTTTTCCATCTTTGTAAATCCACATATGTTGAGCTTGCTTGTCAACTTCAACGTAGGTTTTCCCTAATTCACCTTTTTTAAGATCAGTGCCAGAACCTTTTTGGGTCGCTTTAATATCAAAATCTTTTTGCTTCAAAATATTTTGACTAAGGCGATTAGCATCTGTTTTAGTAGCTAATGACCAACCAAAGTTACCACCAGGAACCGTTTGTTGACCTCTTTGCGTACTGTTGAAAGTAACTTTAGCTCCATTTGTAGCATATTTATCATTTAAAGTTCTTAGATATGCTTGAGCTTTGCTTTGATCAACACCTACAGTAGGTTGGCCATCTTCATTATGAGTAACAGTTAACCAACTAACCATTTCTGAGTTAGGAATTTGAACTTTTTCACCTGAAATTTCATAAGTGGCTTTTAGCTTATTAATTTGTTTAACCTGATTACTAATAGCTTTGACTTGGCTCTTATCGTTATAGTTTAAGTATGATTTTTGTAAATTTACGTCGTTTTGGCCTTTAACGATGGCTTCGCGAACGTTTAAATTTAATAAGTTAGCATCAATTTTATTACCTGGTTTACCACCACTTAAGGTAACTGATCCTTGTTGATCAATTTTCATGGTTGGTGCCACCCCAGCTTGACGTTTAACGTTTAATTTCTTGGTTAATTGAGAAGTATAAGCGGTTAAATTATTTTGACTAGCATCATTAAAAACAAGTGGTTGAGTTAAATTATGCTTACCAAATAAGTAAAGTGGCCAAGCCAATTTATTTTGTTTGTTAATTTGATTTTGAGTGTAATTATCAGCTACTTGATTTACTTTAGCATCTGCTAATTTAATTTGACCTTTAGCTTGGTCGTTTTCGTTTAGATTAATAGTTTGTTGATTAAGTTGTTGATTAATCGTATTGGTAGCTTGATTGGCTTTTTTTAATGAAAGTTTAGTATTACTAAAATAAGTATTTGGTAGGAAGCGATTAGCCATTGAAAAGTACAATGTCCCTCCCAAATAAATTAGTAATAAAGCTGCAATACCGATTATCAAATAATGTTTGGTATTACTTGAATTAGCTTTTTGTTGTTGTCTTGAATTCACATTTAAAACCTCCATTTTTATTTATCTTTAGTAAGAATATCTAACTAAAATAAATTAATCAAGAAAAAATGACGAAATTATTAAAATAGTGGCTTTTCTTAATAGTTAAATGATTAATATATAAGTATAAAGCGCTTTAGTATTTCTAACTAAAAAAATAGCTGCAATTTGCAACTATTCTTTCATACTTAATTTATTTTTTCTTTGTCGTTTGGAATTATACATATAGTTATCAACTCGATTAAAGAAATCGATAAAAGTTTTATCTTCAGTTTGCAATTTAGAAACGCCAACAGAGATAGTTACTTTAATTTCATGTTCATTAATATAAAGCGGACGAAAATCGACATCTTCTTTCATTTGTTCAATTATTTTATGAGCTTTAAGAGCAGTAGCAGCATGAAAAATAATTACGAACTCCTCACCACCAAATCGAAATATTTTGTGGTAGCCATTGGTTTGATTAATATCATTTTTCATGATGGCAGCAATCTGTTTTAAGACTAAGTCACCAGCAAGATGACCATATTGATCATTGATTTTTTTAAAGTAGTCAATATCAACTAGGGCCATATACAGATTACCCTTTAATCTTCGATGGGAAATTTCTTGCCACGAGTCTTCCATAATTCGAGAAGTATCATCAAAGCTCAAGCGATTATCAACTTTAGTTAAAGGATCTAAGCGAATGGTTTCGTTTAAATGACGATATTCTTTGGCAATTTGAAGTAAAGTTATTTGATACTTTCTGATAAAGAATGACATAACGATTAGCTCTATTAACAAAAATGGCAAGTAGTAGAAATTAAAAGGAACTACAGCATAAGTATCAATTAACCAAAATAAGCCGAAGATATTTTTAACAATAAAAAATTGATGGTGATTATTTAATATTGTATTTGAGTAGTGATAAACAAATACAATAAAAATTAAAAATAACAAATTCAAATAGGTTAGTTTTAAATTTAATGTTAAAGAATGTTGGGGATAGATTGAAACTATTAAAAATAAGATTGGCATTCCAATGTTAATAAATTTAACAGATTTCTGGCGACAAGCAAAAATCGTTGTTAATAGTAAAAGAATAATACTATTAGTACGATAAACAGTTGGAATACCATGACTATTAATCGTTGGTATACAGACATTCAACAGGATGATACTTAAGAGAAAAATAATTCCCATCATTAATTCACTTTGTAAATGAAAGAAAGTGGAGTTGTTGTTGATTAATTTAATCGATAGAAAACTACTTAGCATTAAGTTAATGCTAATAACGCCAAAAGTTACTATTAATATGGTTACAGTGGATAAACTAAAATAATTTAGTAATGGTTGAAATAAATCTGAAATCAAATTTCTCCCCCCCCAAAAAAACTATTGATACGTAAATATTATAGCTTGTAGTTTAATAGTAGACAATTAAAAATCAACAAAAAAACAGCTTTGATTAAAAATCAAAACTGTTTTTATCTTAATGATTTAAGAAAGATTATTTAGCTTGTTTTTCAGCAAGAGCCTTTAAACCGTCGTTAAGAACTTTCTTCAAAGTCTTAGCTGAGTCGCTCATCTTCTTCATTTCATCATCACTTAATGGTGATTCGATTACACGAGCTAAACCTTGACCATTGATAACAGCAGGTGTACCAATGTAAATGTCGTTTAAGCCATATTGACCATCCATGTAGGCACCAACAGGTAATACAACATTTTCGTCACGTAAGATAGCTTTTGAAATACGCATAAGAGCAGTACCAACACCGTAGAATGTAGCACCTTTCTTATTGATGATTGTGTAAGCTTTGTTACGAACGCTGTCTTCAATTTCAGCTAATTCATCAGTTGAAACACCTTGTTCCTTAGCCATGTCAAGTAAAGGACGTGTACCAATTGAAGCTGTTGAGTATGCAGCAAATTCACTATCACCATGTTCACCTAAGATGTAAGCATCAACTGATTGAGGTGCAACGTTGAACTTCTTACCTAAAGCAACACGTAAACGAGCTGAGTCAAGTGAAATACCTGAACCAATAACACGTTCTTTAGGGAATCCTGAGAATTTCCATGTAGCGTAAGTAAGGATATCAACTGGGTTAGCAGCAACTAAGAAGATACCTTTGAATCCTGAATCAACAACTGGTTTAACGATAGTTGAAAGGATACCTAAGTTCTTGTTTACAAGATCAAGACGTGTTTCACCTGGCTTTTGAGGTGCACCAGCAGTAATAACTACAAGGTCAGCATCTTTACAGTCTGAGTAGTCACCAGAGTAAATGTTCTTTGGTGCAGTAAATGGAGTTGCATCTTCAAGGTCCAATGCATCACCAACTGTACGATCTTTAACAACATCGACGATAACGAATTCTTCAGCGATTCCTTGTTGTGCCATTGCAAAAGCATAACTTGAACCTACAGCACCGTCACCGACTAAAACAACTTTTTGATGATTTTGAATATTAGACAAAATATTCATTCCCTTCTCAAATAATTTGTATTTTTACAACATAGACATTATAACATTAATAGTTAAATAAAGTTTAGTAATATTTAAATCTTAACGGACTTTTGAGTTTATTTTTTTAAAATTGTGTTAGTATTACTAAAAATAAGCAAAAAACTGAGGGGTTTTCTAATCTTTCGGCTTTTTTGCGTTCAAAGAAAATGAGGGTATTTAAAAATGAAAATGATTGTAGGACTTGGTAATATTGGCGCCAAATATGATAAGACCAGACATAATACGGGATTTATGGTCGTTGATGCGTTAGCAGATAAATTAGGCATAAGTGATTCAGATTTTAAATTTGAACATAAAGCCATGGTTGCTACTACTTTTGTGGATGGTCAAAAAATCATGTTAGTCAAACCTACTACTTATATGAATGAATCTGGTCAAGCAGTCCGTTTACTAATGGATTATTATGACATTGATTTATCAGATGTTTTAGTTGTTTATGATGATATGGATATGGCTTTAGGCAAAATTCGCTTAAGAGCTAAAGGCTCAGCCGGTGGTCATAATGGTATTAAAAGTATTATTGCCAATGTCGGAACACCAAAATTTCAAAGAGTTCGGGTTGGAATTGAGCATCCAAGCCAAATGACAGTGGTTGATTACGTGTTAGGACATTTTAATGATAAACAAATTGAAAACTTTAAAATCGGTTTGAATCTAGCCGTGGATGCGATTTATGATTGGATTTTAAATCCTGATTTTAATAAATTAATGAATCAATATAATTAGGAGCAAAAATGGATATAAACGAAATGTTCGCTAATCATCCCCAAATAAAGCAAGTTTTAGCTAACTTAAAAGGTACTAAGCGACAATTGATAACGGGATTATTACCGTCAGCAAAATTTGTTCTATATGAAGAGTTAGTTAATAGTTTAAAAGCACCGTTATTAATTGTGACTGATTCACTTTCACACGCGGAAGATTTATATAATCAATTTTATGATAATCAAGATTTTGATAATGTGAATTGGTTTCCAGTCGAGGAAATTGTGGCTGCTGAAATTGCAACGAGTTCGCCAGATTATCGGGCCGCACGTATCCAATTTTTACACAATTTAGCGTTAGAAAATCCAGGGGTGTATATTACTTCAGCTGCTGGATTAAGACGAAAAGTACCAGATGTCAAAGATGTGTTGGATGCTAATATTTCACTTAAGCTCGGTCAAGAGTATGATTTAACTCAATTGATTACTGATTTGCAACGTTTAGGCTATCAAAGAATGCCACAAGTCGAAAAAAGAGGAGAGTTTGCGGTTCGAGGATCAGTAGTTGATATATTCTCATTAAATTTAGACCATCCGATTCGGATTGATTTCTTTGATGTAGAGGTTGATTCAATTCGAACATTTGATGAAAACAGTCAACGTAGTATTGAAAATATTGAAGAAACCTCAATCCTGCCAGCAACAGATTTGATTAGTAGTCCTGATAATCTAAATGATGCAATTGAAGGTTTAAAACAAGCCGTTAAAAAGCATACCAAGGATTTAAGTATGCAAAATGGTGAGACTTTAAAAGAACGGATTAAAGAAGTTATTGAACGGTGGAAAAAACATGACATCTTACCAGAAGATGTTATATATAGTAATTTTTTGTATGCTAAATCATATTCAATGGTTGATTATTTATCCCAAGGTGGCTTACTGTTAAACGATTATTCAAGGATTCTAGAAGCAGAGCTGGATATAAAAACCAATGAAACTAATTGGCTAGTGGAAAAAGTGGAACAACACCAACTTTTTAATAATAATGAAATTGGGAACGACATTCGAGAAATTATTAAGAAAAAACAAACACCGCAAGTATTCTTATCAATGTTTCAAAAGGGTCTAGGTCGTTTGAAATTTGACCAACTAATTGATATTACTACTAGACCAGTTCAAGATTTTTATAGTCAAATGCCAGTATTAAAAGGCGAAATTGAACGATGGTTGTTGAAAAAAGATACGGTCGTTATTTTTGCTAATTCCAAAGAACGGCAACAAAAAATTTCTGATATTTTAAATGATTTTGAAATACCAGTTGAACCGGTCAACTCAAATGATTTGCAATTGCATCAAGTTAATTTAGTGGCTGAAAGTTTTAGTGCGGGGTTTGAAATGCCAGCGTTGAATTTGGTCGTTTTAACTGAAAAAGAATTGTTTGCCAAAGTCAAAAAACATCGGACACGGCAAAAATATGTTGAAAATTCTGAACGACTTAAAAGCTACAACGAATTAAAGCCCGGAGATTATGTTGTTCATGTTAATCATGGGATTGGTAAATATCTGGGAATGACCAATATGGAAGTAAATGGTGTTCACCAAGACTATCTAACGATTCAATATCAAGGTAGTGGACAACTGTTTATTCCTGTCACGCAATTAAATTTAATTCAAAAGTATGTAGCTTCAGAAGGCAAAAAACCTAAGCTAAACAAGTTAGGTGGGAGCGATTGGGCCAAAACTAAGCAACATGTGGCCAGCAAAATTGAAGACATTGCTGATGATTTAATTGAACTTTATGCCAAACGTGAATCACAAAAAGGTTTTGCGTTTAACCATGATGATGATTATCAACGACAATTTGATAATGATTTTCCTTATAGTGAAACACCGGATCAATTACGGTCAATTGCTGAAATTAAAAAGGATATGGAAAAGTCCCGCCCGATGGACCGTTTATTAGTTGGTGATGTTGGTTACGGGAAAACGGAAGTGGCTTTACGAGCAGCATTTAAGGCTGTTGAAAGTGGTAAACAAGTTGCTATTTTGGTGCCAACTACTATTTTAGCTCAACAACATTTTGATACGATGAATGAACGATTTGAAGGCTATCCGATTAGTACGGGGATGCTGTCACGATTTCAAACCAATAAGCAAGTTAAAGAAACAATTGCTGGTTTAAAGGATGGCAGTGTTGACGTAGTGGTGGGGACCCATCGCTTATTATCAAAAGATGTCGATTTTAAAGATTTAGGCTTGCTAGTGATTGACGAAGAACAACGCTTTGGTGTTAAACATAAAGAGCGCATTAAGCAATTAAAATCACAAGTTGATGTATTAACACTTACAGCGACTCCGATTCCACGAACTTTAAATATGTCGATGATAGGAGTACGTGATCTTTCAGTCATTGAAACTCCGCCAACTAATCGTTATCCAATTCAAACGTATGTGCTAGAAGATCATGAAACAGTAATTAGAGATGGCATTATGCGTGAATTACGGCGTGATGGACAGGTGTTTTATCTCCATAATCGTGTGGCTGATATTGAAAAAGTGGCTAACCAAATTGCCGAATTGGTGCCAAAAGCCAGAGTTGGATTTATTCATGGTCAAATGACCGAAAAGCAACTCGAAGATATTTTATTTGATTTTATTGAAGGAAATTATGACGTTTTAGTGACTACCACTATTATTGAAACTGGCATTGATATTCCTAATGCTAATACATTATTTGTGGAAAATGCTGATCATATGGGTTTATCACAACTTTATCAATTGCGCGGTCGAATTGGGCGCTCTTCGCGGGTAGCGTACGCTTATTTCTTATATCAACAGAATAAAGTATTAACTGAATTAGGTGAAAAACGCCTAGAAGCGATTAAAGATTTTACCGAATTAGGTTCGGGATTTAAAATTGCGATGCGTGATTTATCAATTCGTGGGGCTGGTAATTTATTAGGTAAGCAGCAACATGGATTTATCGATTCAGTTGGTTATGACTTATATACTCAAATGTTAAATGATGCGGTAGCTAAGAAACGTGGTAAAAAGGTGGTTGAAAAGTCAGATGCTGAAATCAGCTTGGGCTTAGAAGCCTTTATTCCTAGTTCATATATTAGTGATGCTAATCAAAAAATTGAGTTTTACAAGCGACTCCGTGGAATTAATCAACATGCTGAATTGGTTGACATTGAAGATGATTTAATGGATCGATTTGGTGATTATCCAGCAGAAGTGGAAACCTTGATCAATATGACAGATTTAAAATTAGCGGCTGATTTAGCACAAATTGAAAAAATAACCTTACAAAAAAACATTATCAACATTTGGTTAACTAAAAAAGGTAGTCAAAAAATTAGTGGTGAACAAATTTTTGAAGCTTTATCAGTTACTAAATTAAAAGCTACGGTGACACAAACTAATGATAAAATGTTAATAAAATTGGTGATTCAACCTAAAATGACATCAAAAGAATGGTTCAACCAACTTTTTGAATATGTCAAAAAATTATCAGAGTATGTGAAAGGATAACTTTTGAAAAACACAGCTAATAAAAAACTTATGTCAGGGGCTTTAGTACTATCATTGTCAGCTATTGTAGCCAAAATTTTAAGTGCCGTGTATCGAGTGCCATTACAAAATTTAGTGGGTAATACTGGTTTTTATGTTTATCAACAAATTTATCCGATTTATGGGATTGGGATGACATTTGCCCTCAATGGTTTTCCAATTTTTATTTCTAAAGTAATTGCCCAACAATCAGATGAAAAGCAACAAAGAGTTGTTAGTAAGTATTTAATTTTAATTTTGAACGTTTTTTCATTATTATGTTTACTACTTTTGTTTGGCGGCTCAGCATTGATTGCTCATCTAATGGGGGATGATCAACTAACTCCTTTGATTAAAATGGTTGCGACAATGTTTATTTTTATGCCGATTCTAGCAGCTGGACGAGGCTATTTTCAAGGTCGTTTTGATATGTTACCAACGGCTAAGTCCCAAGTTTTAGAACAAATTGTGCGGGTTGGCATGATTGTGGCAGTGGCTTTTATCAGTGTTGATGCGCATTGGCCAGTGTACAAAATGGGTACCTGGGCCATTGCGAGTTCGACCGTGGCAGCCATTTTTGCTAGTTTATTTTTTATAAAATGGTTTTATGATATTTTAAAACTAAATATTAAAATCAATTGGAATAAAATGTGCTTATTAACTAAGCGATTTTTAATTGAAGGTGGCATTTTGTGTCTTATTTCAGCCATGATTTTACTTTTACAATTAGTTGATTCATTTACAGTTAAAAATGGATTGGTGATGGCAGGAATGAGTCCAGATGTTGCCAAAGCAACGAAGGGAATTTATGATCGAGCTCAACCGCTAGTACAACTCGGTAACGTTTTAGCGGTTTCGTTTGCTACGACACTTTTACCAGCTTTAACCCAAGCATTAAAAAAACATGACGAAAAACAATTTTTTAGTGCGTCCTCACTGTTGGTTAAAGTTGGATTAACCATTGCAATTCCAGCTTGTTTGGGGATGCTTGTGATTATGCCAGAATTAAATTGGCTCTTATTTGGTAATGAAGCAGGAAGCGCGGCTCTTTCTATTTATAATATAAGTATTATTTTTGCTAGTGTGATTTTTGTGTATAACAGTATTTTACAAAGTGTTGATAATATTGCCGTTATTTTTAAAGCCATTATGGCCGGATTGATTTTTAAAGTAATTTTTAATGCTTGGGCGGTCCAAAAATGGCAAATTAATGGGGCTAGTATGATTACCGTGTTAAGCCTGGCAATCATAGCTTTAATCATGCATCAGAGTATTTCAACTGATATCAAACGTTGGATATATCATAAAAATCATTTTGGTATGAAATTAATTCTAGGCAATGGGTTTATGGTAGGCTTGGCGTTGCTAGCTAGTTGGATTGTGCAACATTTAATTTTGATTAATACTAGAGCTTATGCTGGATTATTCATTTTGATTGTGATGAGCGTTGGTATTTTAAGCTATGGGGTATTTATTTTTAATAGTAATATGTTTAATAATGATGAGCTAGTTCAATTACCATTAGGTGATAAACTAGTAAGATTGAGAAGAGGAAAATAAAATGAGAATCGATAAATTTTTAAAAGTTTCTAGAATTATAAAACGGCGTACATTAGCTAAAGAAGTCGCTGATCAAGGGCGAATTTTGATTAACGGTAAGGTAGCCAAAACATCTTCTAAAGTTTCAGTTAACGATGAAATTGAAATTCGATTTGGTAATAAAACTTTAGTGGTAAAAGTAAATCAAATCGTTGATACAACCAAAAAAGAAGATGCAGAGCGGATGTATACCATTATTTCAGAAGATTAAACATTTATGGTAGCGATTATAGACAGTTGATAAATGCGTTGGTATAATCAACTTGTATTGAATATATTGTCAGTAAGTAAATCAAGGGACCTTTAAGATGAATTATCAAAGTGAAACCAAAAGTAAAAAATATATTGCTGCCCGCAAGAAACGTGCTTTAACTATTTTTAGCGTGTTTCTTATTTTGGCTGGTATGTTTTTATTTCAAATTGTTAATTCAAATGTTCAAAAAAGTAAAATCAATCAAGAGGTAGTTACTGAAAAAAAACATTACCACAAATTATCAAATGAAAATACCCAGTTAAAAGATCGGGTTAAACAAATGAATGATGATGATTATTTGGAAAAGTTAGTGCGATACAAGTACCTTTATACTAAAAAAGGTGAGACAGTTTATAATTTACCAGATGATGCTAATTAAATATTTTGGAGTTATCGGCAACGATAGCTCTTTTTTTGTCTAATTTTTTCAATGAAAATGTTATAATTATTTCATTATATTTTAGGAGGATTTTTATTTTTTATGTCAATTGAAGTAGGTGCCAAAGTATCAGGAAAAGTAACAGGAATCACTAATTTTGGAGCTTTTGTTGATCTAGGTAACAATCAGTCTGGTTTAGTACATATTAGTGAAGTATCTAATTCATTTGTAAAAGATATTCACGATGTTTTAAAAGTGGGGGATGAAGTAACCGTTAAAGTTCTTTCAATGGATAACGGGAAAATTGCTTTATCAATTAAAAAGGCCATGGACAATCCTCACAACCATAATAATCATGGCCGCAAGGATTTTGAAAATCATCATCAAAATAACAAACCAAGAAATAACAAGGTTATTTCATTTAATAAACATAATAATCATAAAAATGAAACCAGTTTTGATCAAATGTTATCGGGCTTTTTGAAGGATAGTGAATCACGTTTATCTACTTTAAAGAAAAATACTGATGGCAAACGCGGTGGTCGTGGAGGACGCCGGAGTTAATGAATGAAATGATTCGGCTTGGTCAAGATATTTATCAAAAATATCAGTTACAAAATAAAACCGTAATAGTTGCAGTTTCAACAGGCGTTGACTCGACGGTTTTGCTAAATGTTTTAGAGGCAAGCCCCATTAGTAATGAAAATTTAATTGTGGCACACGTTAATCATGAAATTCGAAAGCAAAGTGATGAAGAAGAGCAATTTTTAAAAAATTGGTGTGATAAACATCACGTTAAAATCCAAATTGCCCACTGGCCTAAAAATCAGCATCCACTTCATGGAGTGGAAGCTGCAGCTCGAGCATTTCGCTATCAGTTTTTTCAAAAGATTATGAAAAATTATGATAATCCAGTTTTATTAACTGCTCATAATGCAGATGAACAAGTTGAAACTTTTTTGATGCGATTAACGCGTGGTGGGGTAATCAATGAGCTACAAGGTATTCCTAAAAATCGTAAATTTGCGAACGGTGTTTTAATTAGACCTTTCTTAAAAATTGAAAAAGCAACTTTAATTAAAATAGCGAAAAATTATCATCTGCAATGGTTTGAAGATCAAACTAACCATACTAATGAGTTTTTGCGAAATCGGCTGCGAAATCAGATTATTACAATGCTGAAACAAGAAAATCATCAATTTGTCAGTCATATTATTAACTATCAAACTCAATTACAAGAACAATCATTGTTAATTGATGAAGCTGTATCGCAAAAAATTAAAAAATTAAAAAACGATGCAGGCTATAGTCGGATAAAATTTAAGGCACTGACACTGATTTGGCAAAAGAAAATAATTACGAAGCTAATAAATGATTACGATGGTAGTATTTCACTGAATGAGACCAAGTTATTAAAAATAATTGACATTATTTGCAAATTTAGTCAAGGACAGACCTATTTTGACTTGGGACACGCTAATAAAATGTTAATCACGTACGATTACTTTAATTTTTCCTCAAAAGGTACCGCAAAAGATGAACAATCATTTGAATATATGGTAACATTGGACAAGTGGTTTTCAATTTTAGGATATCAGTTTAAGGCCACCAAAAGTGTAAATGATATTCAAAACAAACAACAAGTAATGATTTTAAGTGCTAATCAAGTTAATTTACCATTATCAATAAGAACGGCACAATTGCATGATGTTTTAAGACTTAAATCTGGCGGTTACAAAACGGTTAGACGCGAAATGATTGATCAAAAAATTCCGATGAATAAAAGAAATCGTTTTTTAGCAGTTGTTGATAGTCAAGATAATGTATTGTGGGTTTTGAATTTACGAAAAGCTTGGTTAAAGGAACCATTTAAAAAGCAATTACCAATATTTACGTTGGAATGGAAATTTGGAGGAAGTCCCCGTGGATAACGATATTGAAAAGGTATTATATAGTGAAGAAGATATTAAGGAAGCATGTCAACGCTTAGGTAAGCAGTTAACTAAAGATTATCATGGCAAAAAGCCTTTGGTTTTAAGTGTTTTAACTGGAGCAATGTTTTTCACAACTGATGTGTTACGTCAATTTAAAGATTATTCAGAAATTGATTTTATTGACGTTTCGAGTTACAAAGGGGGCACCAAATCAACTGGTAAAGTTGATTTAGTTACTGATATTTCTCAAGATGTCGCTGGTCGTGATGTTTTGATTGTGGAAGATATCGTTGATACTGGTCGAACTTTGAAATATATCATTGAACTTTTATATGCTAGAAAAGCGAAAAGTGTAAAAATTTGTACTTTCTTAGATAAGCCAGAAGGTCGCGTAGTAGAAGCGAAAGCGGACTATGTCGGATTTACAGTGCCAAATGAATTTGTGGTTGGTTATGGTTTAGATTATCAAGGACTTTATCGTAATTTGCCATATGTTGGAGTCTTAAAACCAAAAATTTACGAATAAAATTATTGGTCAAAATTAGTCAAATATGTTATTATATCGTCAATGATCAAGATGGAGTAATTCTTGATATACAAGGAGGAGCTACATGAAAAATAGTAGAAATGGGCTTTTTAAAAATAGTCTATTTTATATCGTAGTTTTTTTGAGTATTATGGGAATTATCGCTGCGGTAGTTGGTAAGGGTGGCAATAGTCAGACTTCTAATATATCTTCAAGCGAATTTATCTCACAACTTAAAAAAGACAACGTTAAAAGTTTTACTATTCAGCCTTCTAATGGTGTTTACAAAGTTAGTGGTAAATACCGGACAGCACAAGTGGATGACACGCAAAAAGGATTGTTCCCCGGAGCAGTATCATCTACTAAAGTTGATGGATTCCAAACATCCGTTTTGCAAAATGATTCTACGATTGCAAAAATCAACAAGACCGCTGAGGCTGATGGCGTAAAAATTAATACTAAAGAAGAAGAATCTAATAGTTTTTGGGTTCAACTTCTTCTAACTGGCTTACCATTAGTATTTTTCATTTTCTTCTTTTATATGATGATGGGACAAGCTGGCCAAGGTGGTGCTGGTAAAGGGGTTATGAACTTTGGTAAATCTAAAGTTAAACCTGCTGATAAGAGTGCTAACAAGGTTAGATTCTCAGATGTCGCTGGAGAAGAAGAAGAAAAACAAGAGTTAGTTGAAGTTGTTGAATTCTTAAAAGATCCTAGAAAATTCTTGAAGCTGGGAGCTAGAATACCGGCCGGAGTCTTATTAGAGGGCCCTCCCGGGACTGGTAAAACTTTACTTGCCAAAGCGGTAGCTGGTGAAGCAGGGGTACCATTTTATTCTATTTCTGGTTCTGATTTCGTTGAAATGTTTGTTGGTGTTGGTGCTAGTCGTGTTCGTGATTTATTTGACCAAGCTAAAAAGAATGCACCAGCTATTATCTTTATTGATGAAATCGATGCTGTTGGTCGTCGTCGTGGTAACGGAACTGGTGGCGGTCATGATGAACGTGAACAAACATTAAATCAATTATTGGTTGAAATGGATGGTTTTACTGGTAACGAAGGTGTCATTGTGATGGCCGCTACTAACCGTTCAGACGTCTTGGATCCGGCTTTATTACGTCCAGGTCGTTTTGATCGTAAGATTTTGGTTGGTCGTCCAGATGTGAACGGAAGAGAAGCAATCTTGAAAGTTCATGCTAAGAACAAACCATTGGCTGATGATGTTGATTTAGCTGAAATTGCTAAACAAACACCAGGATTCGTTGGGGCTGACTTAGAGAACTTACTGAATGAAGCTGCTCTTTTAGCTGCCCGTCGTAACCAAACTAAGATTGATGCTGCTGATTTGGATGAAGCAGAAGATCGTGTAATTGCTGGTCCAGCTAAGAAAAATGCAGTTGTCAGCAAAAAAGAACGTGAAACAGTTGCTTATCATGAAGCTGGACATACCATTGTTGGTTTAGTATTAAACGATGCTCGCGTGGTTCATAAAGTTACTATCGTGCCTCGAGGCCGTGCTGGCGGTTATGCTATCATGTTGCCAAGAGAAGACCAAAACTTAATGTCTAAGCGCGATGCAATGGAACAAATTTCCGGATTGATGGGTGGTCGTGCGGCTGAAGAAATTATCTTCAATCAACAATCATCTGGTGCTTCCAACGATTTCCAACAAGCAACACAAATTGCTCGAGCAATGGTTACTCAATATGGTATGAGTGATAAGATTGGTCAAGTAGAACTGGCTGCTCCAGGTCAATCCTATTATGGTGAAGGTGGTCCAGCTTATTCTGAAAAGACTGCTGGTATCATTGATGAAGAAGTTCGTCGCTTTACTACTGAAGGTTATGAACAAGCTCATAAAATTATTGAAGAACACAGAGAGCAACACAAGATTATTGCAGAAGCTTTGCTTAAATATGAAACTCTTGATGAAAAGCAAATTCTCAGTTTATATAAGACTGGTAGGATGCCTGAAAAAAATGGAGATTCAGAATTTCTAAGTGAAAAAGCTGCAACTTTTGAGGAATCTAAAAAAGCTTTAGAAAAAAAAGAAAATGAACGAATGAAGGCAGCTATTAAAGATGCCCAAAATCGTGATGATGACTCTGAAACAACAGTTTACTATCCTAGTGAACATAAAGATTCTTCTGATAAATAATTATTAAAATCGTGGGTGAAATAAACACTCACGATTTTTTGATGAGGTGAAAGATTATGAAAGATTATTTAGTAAAAAGTATTATTAATGACGGAATGTTTCGGGCGATGGCAGTTCGTACAACTAATTTAGTATCAGAAGCCCAAAAAGATCATGATACTTGGAGTGCTTCAACAGCTGCTTTGGGCCGTAGTTTAACAGCTGGATTATTATTATCAACAGCTGTTTTAAAAGGCGATGAAAAGTTAACGGTTAAGATTAATGGTGGTGGTCCAGTTGGCAGTATTGTTGTTGATGGTGATGCTGATGGTCATGTTAAAGGATATATCAAAAATCCGCACGTTTCGCTCCCGTTAAAGGCTGATCATCATATCGATGTTGGTCAAGCCGTTGGAAATAAAGGTGTTTTAGCGGTAACCAAAGATATGGGAATTGGTGATCCGTTTACTGGTCAAGTTGGCTTGGTATCTGGTGAAATTGGGGATGATTTTACCTATTATTTAGCTCAATCTGAACAAATTCCTTCTGCAGTGGGGGTTTCAGTGTTTGTTAATCCAGACGAAACAGTTGGTGTAGCCGGTGGATTCATGATTCAAGTTTTGCCAGGAGCTGATGATGATGCGATTGATAAACTTCAAAAACGATTGAAAGAAATTCCGTTAATTTCTGAAATGTTACGTGACAATAAGACTCCAGAAGATATTTTAAATACCATTTTTGCTGGTGATAAAGTTAAAATTTTGGAAAAGATGGATGTTGCGTTTGAATGCGATTGTTCAAAAGAACGTTTCACCAAATCATTAATTGCATTACCAAAGAAAGATATTGAAGGCATGATTGCCGAAAATAATGGAGCTGAAGCAGTTTGTCAGTTCTGTGGTAAGAAATATCAATTTTCTAAAGCCGATTTACAACAAGTTTTAAAGCAACAAGATGCTAAAGCTAAATCTGATAACAAACAGTAGTATCTATGATATTATATTGGGCGTGTAATAATTGAAGACGAGGTGAAGACATGGAGTGGCAAATTGGTGATGTTACAATCCCTAATCAATTAGTGGTAGCACCAATGGCGGGGGTTACCAATACTGCTTTTCGTAAAATTTGTAAAAACTTTGGAGCGGGATTAGTTGTATGCGAAATGATTTCTGACCAAGGAATTATTCAAGGTAATCATCGAACTTTGAAAATGATGGCAGTTGATCCAAATGAACATCCGATGAGTATTCAGATATTTGGTGGAACGAAAGAGACACTGGTAGAGGCCGCTAAATATGTTGATAAACATACCCAAGCTGATATCATTGATATTAATATGGGATGCCCAGTTAACAAAGTGGTTAATACGGATGCAGGGGCTCGCTGGTTATTAGATCCTAAAAAAGTTTATGAAATGGTATCTTATGTAACTGATGCGGTTCAAAAGCCTGTGACAGTAAAGATGCGAATGGGTTGGGATGACGACCATATCTATGCTGTAGAGAATGCATTAGCAGCTCAAAAAGCTGGTGCAGCTGCATTGGCTATGCATGGCCGCACTAGAAAGCAAATGTATACTGGCCATGCTAATTGGGATGTGTTAAAAGAAGTAGCTAGTCAATTAAGTATTCCATTTATGGGAAATGGTGATGTTACTACGCCGCAATTAGCTAAGAAAATGTTAGATGAAGTCGGAGCAGATGCGGTGATGGTTGGTCGAGCTGTTTTAGGTAATCCGTGGGAAATTAAGCGATTTAATGCTTATCTTCAAGATGGAATCATTTTAGATGAACCAACACCAGAAAAAAAAATTAATACTGCTAGACAACATTTACATGGATTAGTTCAGTTGAAAGGTGAAAAAATTGGTTGTTTAGAGTTTAGAGGTCAAGCAGCCTTTTACTTAAAAGGAATCAATCACTCCGCTAGAACCAAGATTGCTATTAATCAAGCTAAAACGGAAGCCGAAATGAACCAAATTTTTGATAATTTTTTGGATAAATTAGCTAAAAGACAAGCACGTACCAGTAAATTAGGTTGATTTTTATAGTTATAATGCGTAATAATTATTTTATGAAGAATAAAAAGGGGGACTCAAAGTGGGCGAAAAGCAACAACCAAGTATGAATGATCAATTACGAGTTCGTCGTGAAAAGATGCAAGAACTACGCGACCAAGGAATTGATCCATTTGGACATCGATTTGAAAGAACACACTTAGCAGCACAATTACATGAAAAATATGGTGATTTAACCAAGGAAGAATTAGAAGAAAAAGACGTTAAAGCAACTATTGCTGGTAGAATTATTTCTAAACGTGGTAAAGGTAAAGTTGGTTTTTCTGATATTAAAGATCGTTCTGGTAAAATGCAACTATATGTCAGAAAAGACGTTTTAGGTGAAGATGTTTATAAAATTTATAAGCGTTGTGATTTAGGTGATTTTATCGGAGTTACTGGGGAAGTAATGAAGACTGATATGGGTGAATTAACTATTAAAGTTACTCATTTCACATTTTTAAGCAAAGCTTTGCGTCCATTACCTGATAAATTCCATGGTTTACACAATGTTGAACAAAAATATCGTCAACGTTATTTAGATTTAATTGCTAATGATGATAGTATGGCTCGTTTTAGAAAACGGACTAAGATTGTTTCTGCTGTAAGACGTTACTTGGATGGACATGATTTTGCGGAAGTTGAAACACCTGTTTTGCATACCCAAGCTGGTGGAGCTAATGCTCGTCCATTTATTACTCACCATAATGCACTTGATATTAATCTTTATTTGCGTATTGCTTTGGAATTGCATTTGAAGCGATTAATTGTTGGTGGTATGGAACGCGTTTATGAAATAGGTCGAGTATTTAGAAACGAAGGAATTGATACTCGTCATAATCCTGAATTTACTATGCTTGAAACCTATGCTGCCTATTTTGATTTTCATGATGTAATGGATGAAACTGAAGGTATTTTTAAGGCTGCTACTAAGGCTGTTTCTGATACAGGAAAAATCACATATCAAGGTAATGAAATAGATTTGAATAAAGATTTTGAACGTCTTCACATGGTAGATGCCGTTAAGAAGTACACCGGTGTTGACTTCTGGCCTAAGATGTCAGTTGAAGAAGCACGCAAATTAGCTGATGAACATGGTATCCATTATGAATCATGGTGGAAAGTTGGACACATTATCAATGAATTCTTTGAAGAAAAAGTTCAAGATCAATTAAAAGATCCTGTTTTTATTTACGGACATCCAGTAGAAATTTCACCATTAGCTAAAAAGAATGCTGATGATCCAAGATTTACTGATCGTTTTGAATTATATATTTTAGGTAATGAGTATGGCAATGCCTTTACTGAATTAAATGATCCAATCGATCAAAGGAAACGGTTTGAAGCTCAAGTTGCTGAACGTGAAGCTGGTAATGATGAAGCAGAAGGCATCGATGAAGATTATATTGAAGCTTTGGAATATGGCATGCCTCCTACTGGCGGATTGGGAATTGGTATTGACCGATTAGTTATGTTATTAACTGATGCTCCATCAATTCGTGATGTTTTGTTATTCCCAACTATGAAACCTATTGAAAAATAGTTAAATTAGAACTTACTCAAATTAACGCTGATTTAAGTAGGTTCTTTTTTATTACTTTATGCTTAGTAATTTTTTTGCAATAAATGTGTGATATTTTGTTGACTTTTAAAAATGGCGATGGTATATTTAAATAGTCGTCAAAAGCGATAAGCCTTTGATTGATAATTTAAGTAGACCTTTGAAAACTAAACAAAATTTTGACAATCAATAGTGTGAGGTCTTG
>X285_Short_beaked_Echidna__coassemble_374_pt1 | contig 73919 bp, 64 predicted proteins | sample X285_Short_beaked_Echidna__metabat2_high_PE_004 | metagenome-assembled genome bin X285_Short_beaked_Echidna | reverse complement strand
TTTTTACTTAATAGTAAATGTAATATTTAGTGTTAAATAAAAGATACTAAAAAGGATTGGAATCAAACATTCCAATCCTTTTTCTTTTACAATTATTTATCTAACAACGGTAACCGTCTTGGGAGAATACTTAGCAATATAAGCAGCGTGACTGCCAAAGTGACGTTTTAGTCCTTTCTTAGCTGATGCTCCCACAACAACTAAATCCGGATTAATTGAAGGAATTACTTCTTCAACGATTGTTTCACTCGGATCACCTTCCGTAACCACAGAGTGAACCGTATCAACGCCAGCATCTTGGGCTTGTTTTTGATATTTCAAAACATGTTTTTCTAAAGCAACTCGCTCTCCATGGATATAATCTTTGTCCATCGATTGAAACACATTAATATCTTCATCTTCTAAAATTGAAACAATATATAATTCTGCATGAAATTGTTTAGCTAGATTAATCGCATAATCAAAAGCCGTTAAAGCATCTTCTGAATCATCCACACCAACTAAAATCCTATTAATATTCAGAGCCATTCTTCATTTTTCCTCCTGGTTTCGGATTTTTTTATTATTATTTGTCTTGTGATACTTCTATATTATTTTGACTTATCCTCATTTCATAAATAGTCCAGCCAAGTAAAGCTAAAACAACAACAATTAAAACATAAGCAATTGTATGTGCCAAACTAACAGTTGAAGCCGATGGATTATCACCAAAGAAACCAGTGATAGCATCAGGCAAACTAATCATATTTAAATATGTTAAGAATATAGCAGATGCCCATCCAAAGAACTTCACTAAGAATTTATTTTTAAATCTTTTACCCATCTCAAGTTCACTATCAGTTAACATAACTAACGGAATCATTGAAAATGGTAAAGCAAAAGCTAAGAAAACCTGCGAATTATTCATTAAATTATTTAAGGCTTCGTGTTGTTGAATTTTACCTAAATTACTTGTCATTGCTACACAAATCAATACTGGAATAATTGAAATTAAACGCGTAACCAATCTACGAGCCCATAATGGCATTCTCATATGAACAAATCCTTCCATAATAACTTGTCCTGTAAGAGTACCTGTAATGGTAGAATTTTGACCAGAAGCCAACAATGCAATAGCAAACAAAGTTGATAGTGCACCTGTTTTGGCAACTCCAATTAAAATACCATTACTTAATGTAGACGTGTCATTTAAAGCATGGAATAATCCAAAGAATGATGGATCTTGAACAGAACCATTCTTAAATACTGCAACACCCATTATTAATAATAAAGAATTAACGATGAAAGCTAATGATAATTGAATATTAGAATCCCAAGTAGAAAAACGAACTGTTCTTGCTACATCTTCTTCATCGTTGTAATCAATTTCACGAGTTTGTGAGATAGCTGAATGCAAATATAAATTATGAGGCATAACCGTTGCACCGATAATACCTAAAGATCCTTGCAATGGTGTCATACCAGAAACGGTAGGATGACTGGCCATGGTTTGTGCAGATGGTACAAGTCCCACAATAACCTTGCCCCAATCTGGGTTTGATAAGGCTACTTGATATGCAAATACAAATAAAATAACCATTATTAAACAAACAACTAAAGCTTCAATTTTTCTAAAACCAATCTTTGTTAGTAAAAGAAGAATTAAAACATCTAATACTGTAATAAATACAGCTATTACTAATGGAATATGGAACAATAAATAAAGCGCAATGGCAGCACCAATAACTTCTGCAATATCGGTGGCCATAATGGCAAACTCGGTCATAATCCATAGTATAATTCCTAACGATTTACTAGTTCTAGCTCGAATCGCTTGCGCCAAATCCATTTGGCTCACAATTCCCAGTTTAGCAGCCATATATTGTAATAACATCGCTATTAAACTCGAAATTAGAATCATTGACATTAAAAGATATTGGAAGTTTTGTCCACCAGTAATTGATGTTGACCAGTTACCAGGATCCATATAACCAACTGCAACTAATGCCCCTGGTCCAGAATACATAAACAAAGCTTTCCAAAAGCCAATATTTTTGGGAACTTTAACAGTTCCGTTAATTTCTTCCAAAGAACGACCATTGGCATATGAAATTAGGCCATGATGTTCTTCTTTAGGGTTCTTGATTTCTTTTTTCATAAAAATAAACCTTTCCTTTCCTAAATCTTAAACCACAAGAATATTACCATATTATTTTAATTAAAAAAAGGAATAAATGCCTATTTAGGGGCATTTATTCCTTTTAATAATAATTTAAATTATTATTAAAACAATGTTGAAAGCGATTTATTTTTTAAATTAATTTTCCTAAATAATAATGAATAAACATCGTAATAATTCCAATTAAAATATTACGAATAACGGCTTTTTTTGGAAAACCTTTGCCTAAAATCGCACTTAAATAACCCGTTAATCCCACTGAAATAATCGTAGCGATAATTGTAGCTTCCATTTTCAATGAATATGGTGCTAAAGTCATCGCAATTAATGGGAAAAATCCACCTAATGAAGCAGAAATTAATGATGAAACAGCGGCACCCCATGGATTTAAATAATCATCTAAATCCATATCATATCTGACGTTAACTGCCGTTTTTAATGCATTTTTTTGCATTAACTCCTGCGCAATTTCAGTAGCTGTTTCATGACTAACACCTTTTTTTTCATAAAATGCGGTAACCATTTTTAATTCATCTTCAAAGCTAGATTTAAGTCGTAACTGCTCTTCGCCTACCACTGCCTTTTCAGTATCACGTTGTGAACTAACTGATGCATATTCACCCGCAGACATTGAAAACGCACAAGAAAGCAAATCTGATAACCCAGCAATAAAAATAATAAAGGGACTAGTTGTTGCGGCAATTACACTAAAAATAACGCCAACAACTGTTAAAATGCCATCATTAGCACCTAAGACCCCGGCTCGCAACATGTTTAATTTATTATCAATACTTAACTTTTTCTTTTCTTTAGTCATAGCAACACCCTTTATCTAGCAAATAAGGTTCCAATAAAATATGTAACAGCCATTGTTAACAACCCAGAAATAACGTTACGAATAACCGCTTTTTTTCGAACTGCTTTACCAATAATAGCTGCACAATATCCGGTAATAGCTAAAGCAATCGCTACTGACAGCACCGTGTATAAAACACGTACCTTGGGCTTAGCTAAAGTAATCGTCAATAATGGTAATAATGATCCTAATGAAAAGGAAATCATCGAAGAAATAGCAGCCATATATGGACTAGTAAAGTTATTTAAATCAAAGCCAAATCTTTCACGAACTGTAGTCAATACAGGATCTTTATCCATCATTTCTTTTGTAGCCTTGTTAGCTAGTGCTTTAGAAATACCAATCTTTTCATATTTATTGGATACAAAATCAAACTCTTTTTGGTAATTATCTTTTAAAGCTTGCTTTTGAATATTGGCAGAATTTTCTTGCGCATCTTTTTGGGAATTTACTGAAACATACTCACCCATCGCCATTGATACAGTTCCAGCTAACATCCCTGAAATACCAGAAATAAATATCGCAAAGCTACTCGTAGTGGCACCTGCTACTCCTAAAACAATCCCAGCTACTGATAAAATACCATCATTAGCACCCATTACACTAGCTCGAATAATATTAATTTTTTGAGCTAGAGTTGAAGATTTCTTTTTCTTATCTTCCATATAGAAAGTCTCCCTTCTTTATAACCATTCTAAATTATAAAACGACTGACACTATTTGTAAAGTTTCGTTTTAACTTGCTTTGATAATTTGATTCAAGTCAAAATTCATGGTTGAATATGGTTATCTAGTTCAAAGGAGTGCACTTTATGCTTTTATCGATCATTATTATTGGTATTTTGGCATGGACTATTAATAAAGGTTATCGACGCGGATTAGTTGCTGAAATAATCTACACAATTGGTAATATCGTAGTATTTTTATTTGCTAAAAATTATAATCATCAATTATCTAATATTTTAAATCAGCATCTCGGTCATTTATTAAATATTCCAACTAATAGCCTAACAATCTTTAACTCAATATCTTTTATGATTTTAATGTCACTAGGTTGGAGCGTAATTCATTTAATTGCTCGATTTGCTCGAACTATCACTTGGTTACCAATTATTCATCAAGTCAATCAACTCGGTGGCGCTATTGTAAGTGGCGTTATCACTTTAATTTTGACTTATATTTGTTTAAGCATTAGCCAATATTTGCCAATTGATAGTTATCAAACTCAATTATCAAACTCAACCGTGGCTCAATTTATTTTAAATAAAACTCCATCGATGTCTTCCCAGTTAAACAACTTTATCCTTAATACACCTGAAACTAAGCGAGCAATGGATTTTGTAACTAATCAAAATAACAAAAGCGCTGAAGTTAACAATTAACTTCAGCGCTTTATTTTTAAGCTTCTTTCGGCTTTTCTTTTCCAAAATTTTCAATATACTTTTGATGTTGTTCTTCATCAAATTCATTTTCAGAGCGACCCATAATAATCGCAGCTAACGAGTTACCAACCACGTTAACCGCCGTTCTTCCCATATCAACAATCCGATCAACTCCAGCTATAAAGGTTAGTCCTGCCATTGGAACTCCGATGGTAGAAACTGTCGCTAATAATACAATAAACGAAGCACCTGGGACCCCAGCCATTCCTTTTGAAGTAATCATTAAAACTACTAACAGTGTGAATTGCTGACCAATTGATAAATGAATACCATAAGCTTGAGCTAAGAATAGCGCACCTACCGCTTGATAAATAGCTGAACCATCGAGATTAAAGGTGTATCCAGTTGGAATAACAAATGAAACAATTCCTTTATGAACTCCATAGGCTTCCATTTTTTTCATCATATTAGGTAATACAGCTTCAGAACTGGCAGTTGAAAAGGCCAGAATAATTTCATTTTTAATAATCTTCAATAATTGGAAAAATTTAATGTGATGAATTTCAGCTACAATACCAAGTACAACCACCACAAAGAATACCATGGCCAAATAAGTAACTAAAATAAAGAACGCTAATGGTCTTAAAGCGTCTAATCCCAATTGGGCAATTGTAACCCCAATCAACGCACATACCCCAATTGGTGATAAAGCCATAACCCAGTTGGTAACTTTGAACATAACTTCTTGGACCGCTTTTAGAACGTGAATTAAAATTTCGCCCTCTTTACCAATTGCAGTAATACCTAAACCAAATAAAACTGAGAAGAAAATGACTGGCATCATATTGCCCTCACCCAACGATTTAAATATATTAGTTGGAATAATATTCATTAAAGTTGGCCAAATACCACTATTATGTTTAGCAGATTTAGCGGTTTCGACAAAATTACTGATATCAGTTCCATGTAAGTCATGAACATTAATATAAGTTCCCGGATGGAAAATGTTAGCAAATACAAAACCAGATATTAAAGCGATTGTGGTTAAAATTTCAAAATAGATTAAAGTCTTTAAGCCAACCCGTCCTAATTCTTTAGCATCACCCATGCCTGCTATTCCGACTGTTAAACATGAAACAACAATTGGCAACACAATCATTTGAATCAAATGAATAAACATGGTTCCGATATTTTGCATTGATTGAATGGCAATCGAATTATGGTAAAAGACAGTTCCTAAAAAGATTCCTAAGATCAATCCAATTAAGATTTGCCATCCTAGGGTTAATTTCCAATTCCGAACCTTTTTCATTGTTACACTCCTCAACTCTCACTTATTCATAAACATATTACCATAATTTAGCTTATGATCGTTCTTTTTTCGGTATTATTTTCAAATATCCAACTTAATTTTAAGTTAATCATTAACTTAATTTAAGTTGGAATCATCAGTAATGCTGATTGTATATGAATCTGGTCCTTCGTTAATCATGCTTTGCAGCTTAGCAAATAGCATTAAAAGCCACATAAAAGCAATTGTAAATGCTTCAATTTCAAAAGCTGTTAAAGTTGGAAAGTTAATCCACCGAAATCCCATTTGCAAAAGCACCATGGCCATCCCCATCCCATAAGATATCCTTAAAAATTCTTTGTCAATCTTAGGTAAAAGCCAACGAATGGAAATAATTAAAATTACTAAACAAGAAACTAATTGTCCAGCCACAAAATCATGTAAATGATGGAAATTAGCATTATTAGGGAACGCACCTACTGCACCAAAATCAATGGCTGTCATAATTAGTAAAAAGCGTAATAAATTTAAACGCCGATGAGAGGTGTTTTTATAAACATCTTCTAATGAAACAAACAGATAATCTATCAAAGCAATCATTAATAATGCTGAAAAAACTAATGTTACATTAAACTGCCAGGCACTTTGCGCTCTTTGGGTTCCCAAAAAACTAAAATTATGTTCCCACCAGTGTCGACTACCATTGGAAGCCATGGAAATAACTACTCCCGTAACAATCACAACTGATAAAATATTGGCCAACGTACGAGCATCAATTTTAAAGGCTGCATAGGTCATAGAGGCATTAGCCAGAAAAACAAAAATGCACGATACCATCGCAGACGTTAAAGGATCAAAACTTGATGCTGGAAAAAGGGTTCCTAAAACCCAAAAGATTCCAAATAAAGACAGCGCCAAAATACTAATAAAAGCTGCTGTAATAACCGGAAAATTTCGCCAATAAATTCGCCTAGAAAAATTATTACTAGGATCATTACGATTTTTAATAAAAAAACCAATAAAAAATAGCGAACCAGTAATTAATCCCACTAAAATAGACATACTGGCAATTGATTCATATCCAGTAAGAGGAATTTGATGCATCCCTTGTACTATCCAATAAATGAGACTTATTATTCCTGTAAAAATGGTCATTAATAACGGATAAATAACTAAATATCTTTGTAATAGCGGACTTCTTAAATCTGATTTTTGAATTATTAAAGTACCATCTTTGATTTTCAGTTCCGCTTTGGAAGCATTGAGCATTCCAACTTGTTTTAAAGCTTCTTTTGGTATTTCTATTTTTACCATGTTTTTTTGCATTACGTTTTTATTCTCTGACTTTCTTTTTGATATCCTACTATTATCAACTTTTTTTGCAAATGTTTCAAACAACTCTACTTATGATAAGGACTACCACTTTGAATCATAAAACAGCGATAAATTTGTTCTGTAAGTACTAATCGCATTAATTGATGCGGTAGAGTAAATTTACCAAATGAAATGGCATTATCAGAGCGTTTCATAACTTCTGGACTCAATCCTAATGATCCACCAATCACAAAATCAATATCAGAATGTCCATACGTGGTTAAATCTTGCATCTCCTGTGCTAATTCTTCGGATGAGCGTTCTTTTCCCTTAATCTCAAGGGTAAAAACATAATCACGCTCTTTTATTTTAGTTAAAATTCGCTCTCCCTCTTTTTTCTTAACATCTTCCATTTGCGCTTCACTCAAACGTTCTGGTGCTTTTTCATCGGGAACTTCAATAATTTGATACTTACAAAATTTTGATAATCGCTTGGCATATTCCGCAATCCCTTGTTTTAAATATTTCTCTTTTAATTTTCCCACCACAATTATTTTAATATTCACTTTTAAACATCTCCTCACAAGTTATCCACAAAGTTATTCACAGGCAAAAAACAACTTTTCTATATATTGTATTTTCAAATTTAAAACCCACAATATTTTCAGGGACCTTTTTGTCAACCCCAAAATTAGTTATCCACAGTTTTACACAGTTTTTTTATTTTTTTGTCAACGATTACAAACACCTTTATTTAAGCATTTGTGACTTCACTTGAGATAAAATTATTTTTTTATCAACAAGTAAGCACCTTGCCTGTGGATAACTTTTCAACATCACACATCATTTATATAATAGCATTTGTGAATAAGTTTTATAGCACAAAAATAGTTTTACACAAAGTTATCCACAAGAACTGTAAAATAAAACCAAGCACCATGGCTTGGTCAAATTACCTATGATATTTCAACTAATTTTCCAATCGATAATGAATACAAATACTTCTCCGAAACCTTTTTACCTAACATATTTTCTAGAGCTTTCGCATATAGATTAATTTGTCCTTGATATCGCGTGATTAATGCATTTACTCCAGCTTTAGTACTCCCTGGAAATACCTTATCAGTTTTATAATCTAGCAATATAATGCGATTTCCTATTTCCATATAGGCATCAATAATTCCATGAATTAAAATGTCATCTTGATGAACTAATCCACTAAAGATCTTATTAGCTGGCAAAAGTAATGAAAAAGCTTCTTCACGATGAACTGCGGAAGCATTATTTATCATTAATTGCCCAATAGCACTATTGAAAAATGCTAATATATGCTTGGGGTCAATCTTAGCAGCTACATTTTCTTCGATTAAATGCTGTAATACTAAATTTTGGATCGTATCTTTAATGCTTTCAATATCAATTTCTTCTGTTAAATCAATTTTTTGCAGTACTAGATGAGTTGCAGTACCAATATCAGTTGACTTAACTACCTTACTTTGTTGCATAAATCGCGGCTTAGGTAACTCATCCGTTACATAACGATATTGTGGTTTCATTTTTTGATCTATTTGAACTTCACTGTAATTCATTTCAAACTTATCTGGGTCATCAAACAATCGTTTAACTTCTGAAACTGCTTGATAAGCCGTTGTTTTAGTAGCAACTTCATCCCCATATTTAAAATCTAAAACATTTTTAATCCATGTTTCATTTTTTACTGGTTGACTATCACCTAATACCTGACCTAACACATTGTTATTGTCAGTTTGGTCTTCATCATCTGTTTTATTCCGATTCAAATCATATTCATTTTCTACTTTAAGTAATAAATCAGGAATAATCATGTTTCGCTCATTAATCTGACAATGATCAATCGGTTTGCCTAAATAATCAGGATTATAATCATTAAATAACCTAAAAATAGCCATCCCTATCCATTCTAAAAAGTTTGATACTTGTTTGCGTCCTTCATCATTAATTAAAGTTTGCGGATTTTTGGCCTTTTGTCGCCAACGTTCAATAATTTTAGTTTCATCATCAACCGCCCCAGTAATAATTAACTTTTGTTGTGCTCGAGTTAGTGCTACATATAAAAGTCTCATCTTCTCGGCTAACATTTTTGTTTTGGCTATTTCTAGTAAATTATTCTTCACTGGCGTATCAATTTGAATTTGGTGAACAAAATCTTTTAATGTTATCCCAATTCCATAATCGCGATTAAAGGTGTAATTTCCTTTTAAGTCCATATTATTAAAGAGATGTTCAGTTTCAATTAAAAATACAACTGGAAATTCCAACCCTTTACTACCATGAATAGTCATTACTTTAACTGAATTTTCATTCATAGTTAAAGTATTTTCGGCTAAATCTTTTTCTTTTTGTTGCATTAATTCTACAAAACGCACAAATTGAAAAACCCCTTTAAAGCTAGATTGCTCATAAACTTTTGCGCGATCATATAAGGCATGTAAATTATTTTGTCGTTGTGAACCATCTGGCATACCACCAACATAATCCAGATAACCGGTTTTATCATAAATATCCCAAATAAGTTCCACAATCGACGCCTGCTTAGCCATAGTTTGAAAATGCGCTAATAATCCTAAGAAATTATCAATTTTATTTTTTAACTTCATCTGAAATTCATTTGATAAATCAATTGTAAATTCATTAGCAAAATACTGCACCGCTTGAAAATAATCGGCCGTTTTATTAGTAATTCGTAAAAAAGCTAATTCATTTTCTTTTAAACCAAACATTGGTGAACGTAACACTGCTACCAGTGGAATATCTTGATATGGATTATCAATAATTTTTAGTAACGACATCATGATTGAAATTTCAGTGGTTTGAAAATAATCTTTGGCTTCATTAACTTCAATTGGAATATTATATTCCTTAAAAATATCTACTAATTGAATATTATTACTACTTGTTTCATGCAATAAAGCAATGTCACTGTATTGAATTGGCCTTGTTTCTCCACTTTTAGTATCATAAATCACTTTTTGTGAGTTAATTAACTTTTTAATTCGTTGGGCAATCATCTCAAATTGTCCCGTCTTCTTATCCATAACTAGACTTTCATCCATCAAATCATCATTATTTATTGAATATAATAATAATTCAGTCTTATTTTTGATTTCTGCTGGATAATAATGCGCACCAAATAAAAGTTGAGCATCTTGATCATATTCGATTTCACCAATCGTTTTATCCATGATTTGATTGAAAATAAAGTTCGTAAAATCGGTAATATTTTGCATAGATCTAAAATTATCAGATAAAACAATTCGCTCATCTTCATTATCATCTTGCTGAAATGTTTCTGCTTTATTAATAAACAACCCTGGATCAGCCATCCGAAAGGCATAAATTGATTGCTTAACATCCCCCACCATAAACATATTTCCAGGATTTACTTTAGCAACTGCTTTTAAAATAGTCTCTTGCAAAGGATTAATATCCTGGTACTCATCCACAATAACTTCTTGATATTTATCTTTTAATCCACTTTGAACAGCTTTTCCCTGGTCGGTTTGGTTAGTTACAATTTGAAGGGCAAAATGCTCCAAATCGCTAAAATCAAATGATTTTAACCTCATTTTTTCAGATAGAAACCGTTCACTAAATTTTTTGACTACTATGGCTAGTTCATTTACCAAAGTTTGACTATCATGCATAACTGTTATCATTTGTTTTTTATTTAACAAATAATACCGATTAATTAATTTTTCAATTTGTTCCTTACAACTTTTATGGGTTTCTTTGGCATATTCATTAAAAACCGTCACATATTCTTTTTTACCACGCGGCATTGGATAAAATTTAACTTCAATTAACTTAGTTACAATTCGATTCCAGTCTGAAAAATCGTCTTCAATAATGCTTCTTAAGCTTTTAACTTCAATTTCATACTTAGCTGCATATTTAGCAAATTCATCCCCCATAGTGAGTGAATATTCATAGATATCTAAAATACTTTTATAAACATCCATCACTTCTTTTTTAGTTTCAGCGATGATTCGTTGGATAGTTACATTTTCTTGAAAATGGTTTTCATCAATCTCATAAGCTTGATTCATTTTATCCAACCACTCCATTGGATTAGGATTTGAGTTGGCAAATTCAAATGTTTTTAAAACTAAATCTTGTAAGCCTTGATCAGAACGATCACTCGAAAAATTCCGAGTTAATTGCGCAAATTTACCATCTTCATCAGCTGCATACAATTCTTCTCTTAAATCAGACCAAATCCGTTCTTTTAGCAGCTCACTTTCGTAAGTATCCATTAAACGAAAAGCTGGATCTAAATCAATAACATAGTAATAAGTTTTTATGATTAACATACAAAAAGCGTGAATAGTACTAATTTGCGCATTACTCAATTTACCAATCTGTTGTTGCAAATGTTGTTGTAATTCATAATTATGAACTTCAGCAATTTTTTTAGTAATAGCTGTCTGAATTCGTTCTTTCATTTCACGAGCTGCAGCTTCAGTAAAAGTAACTACTAATAAATTATCAACATCTACACCAGATATAATTTTTTGGATGACTCGTTCTACTAAGACTGATGTTTTACCAGAACCAGCAGAAGCCGAAACTAGAATATTATGGTTACCATGGTTAATCGCCTTTTGCTGATTAGGGGTATAATTTCGTGCCATCTAATCTTCATCCTCCTCAATATCTTCTAATACTTCATCTTTACTTAGTGATTTTAATAAATGATAACGATTTTCTGGTAGCATGGCATCAAACTGCATAATGGCTTTAAATGGTGAATTATCTAATGCCGTTTGTTTATTTTCCCATTGCACTGGATTTAATTTTAATTCACCACTAAAAATCCGGTTTCCAGCTTCCTTAACTTTAGCTTCAGCATGGTTAATTAATAAATTAAGTTCATTTTCAGTTAGCATGCTTTTTTGGCTAGCTTTCGATAAATCACCCGACTTATTAAATTTAATCGGATAAATCATCGAATTTGGATTCTCATCAATCGTCTTATCTATTTCTTTTAGCAAATCACCATCGTTAACCATTAATCCTTTTAATTTAAAATTCTTAAATAAATCTTCAGCGGCATTATCCCATTGGCCATTAGTTAAATCACTTAATTTTACTAATGGATCTTTAAACATCATATATAAAGCACTTGATAATTTAGCTTCGGAATTTAAATTTAATTGTCTTTTATTGTGCTTCAAAACGTCTAAGTATAATAACATTTGTAACGCTAGACCGTAATATGCATCAGTAAAATCAAATTTATGATCACTAGACTTATAATCAATTACGCCTAAATATGATTGACTACCTACTTTCATTTCATCGATGCGGTCAATTTTTCCTCGAACATTAATTTTTTTGCCATCATTTAAATTAAAACTTAGCGCCGGCAATCCACTTTGTGCTCCAATTTGACCAAAGATTTGTTCGGATTTCACTGGTTTCATTTCCGTTCGCGCTAATTGTTTAAACAGATTATAAATAACTGTTTTGATTGTTTGATTAAGTTGCTTTTGTAAATAATGATATCTTGCACTTTGCTGAAATTGGCTAAATTGAACATCCTTTTGTAACTTATCTAAAACTTGCTTCGTTAAATTGGAAATTTGTTCAGACGTGATATTTTTAAAATCAATGGCAGTTTGGTTAAGTATTTTAACTAAATAATCCATTCCTGCATGGAAATATTGGCCTGTATCAGCAGGAGTTAATTCATTGGTTTTTCGTTCATTTAACTTCAAACCGTATTGTAAGAAATACTCATATTCATTTTGATAAAATTTTTCCAATTTAGATACCGATGCATAAATAGTATCACCGTACAAATCAGTAATGATTTGCGGCTGTAATTTTTCAGGGATATTTTTATACTCCAAGCTTTCTAATAGTTGATTAGTTAAATAACCATAATTACTTTTAGCTAGTATTTTATATACAAATTGCCACTGGGCATTTAAAACTTGTTTTTGCTTTTTAGCATCTTTTGCCACTTGAATTAAATGACTTAATGTACTCCGTTTTGATCCCACTACTACTTCTGCTTCATCTGATAGTTTAAGTGCTTCTTGCATTGGTATATTGAAATAGTTTTGAATGCGAACTACATATGGTGAAAGGCTATATTCATTTTCATTATTATCTTGTTTAGCATATGAAAAAGTTAATTCTTGATTAGCCGTCATAAAATTTAAATAATTCAAATATGGTTCTTGTTTCATTTGACTCGCTAATGACAATGATAAAAATTGATTATCAGTAAAATATTCACTTATTCCAGTTTTAATGTTATCACTCAAAAATCCCGTATCATGTTGCGATTGAGGCATTACTTTATCATTTGCACCAATAATGAAAGTAAATTTATGATCATTTAATTGAACCATACCTAATTCACTTATTAAAACCTGATCTAAGGTAGACGGAATTTGAGCGTACTCAGCCCCTTGAAAACCAACATCAATTAACTTAATAAATGTATCTGGTTCAATCTTACTATCCCCTAAAATATCAACAAATTCATCCAAAATTTGTAAAAAGGTCTGCCAAGTTTGCTCAGGCTGGCTACCACGCTGCAAATCACCAGCTGCTATCCATTTATCGCGCCAAGTTATTAAATGTTGATCAACTTGATTTTGTATCAAAAATTCATATAATGTTTGGACAATTGCTAAGCCATTCTGGCAAACACTTAAATCATCAAATAATGGTTCAATCAGGCCAGTAACGTAATTTTTAACTTCATTAATAACTTCAGTCGTCTGTTTTTCTTCATCCGTTAACTGCTGATCACTACCTAACACCCTTTGATACTTCCATGGACTTTTCTGCGTCCAACGATAGCCATAAATTCCTTCTCTAATAATGTAATTTTCAGTAATATCAACCTTATTTAAGAAATCGACTTCAGTACTGTCGGATGGATATAATAAACCGGTCTTCAAAAGTGTCATCACATCATCATAGCGATAATTGTTAGCTTTAACTGCAAATATAGCATCCAGTAATTCAAACAGTGGATGATTTGTCATCTTAACTTGTAAATCACTAAAAATCGGAATTTCATATCGCTGAAAAATTGGTTTTAAAATGGAATTATAATTGTTTATTCTACGAGTTAAAATCAAAAAATCAGAAAAACGTAACGTTTTGTCCTTCACCATTTTTTGTCTAATTTTAATAGCTACTTGTTCCAATTCTTCAAAAAGATTGTTGGCTTTAACAATATTAATACTTCCTGAAGATAACTTTGCAGTTGAACTTTTTATTCCTTCATTAGAAGCAATCCAATATTTTTCTAACGCTTTTAAAGCTTGATTACCTAAATCATTTTGAACTTCAATTGGTGTTAAAATGTTAATGCTATTTTCTTGGCTCCATTTATTTAATTTGAAAACTAATTTTTCATTTTCAAAGAATAAGCTATTTTCTCTTAAATCATTATTTAGTGGATATTTATCCATTACTAAATCAATCAAAACCTGACCTTTAGCCATCAACAGTGTTTTAAAAAGTTGAAGTTCTTCCGCTGAAAAATTAGAGAAGCCACTAATAATAAAAGTAGTATTATCTAATTTATCTTGACTAACTTGATCAATTAAAGCTTGCATAATCGCACTGTTATCAACAAAACGACTTTGAATCTCATCATTATAAGCTGCATAGATAATCGATAAATCATGTACCTTAGCTGTCATATCAACATTAACTTCTTGCTTTTGCACTAATTGATCATTAATAGCTGATAAGTCATCAGGACTAATATTTCCGCGTTTTAATTCAGTAATTTGTTGATTAATTTCCGATAATAATCCAGTTTGATTTTCAATATTTTTAAATAAAATTAGTTCATCTTGGTGTTCTAAAATAATTTTATAAAGCAACATGCTTGAACTAGAAGGAGTGAGGCGTGGATATTGATAAATGCTAGAATCTCGTAAGAAAAACCACGCTAACCGGCTAATTGATAAAATCTGTATATCTTTTGTGGCAAAAGTGCTTGAGGTTGGTGATTTTAAATCACGAATTTTTTGCAATAATTTTATTTCAGATTGGAATTTAATGTGATTAGGTATTAAATAGTATATTTTTTGTTGCGGTTTGTTATCTTTGATTTTACAAATAGTTTTAGCTACTTCATCTAAATGATTTTTACTAGCTAAACCATACATAAACTGTAATGCCATTTTACGACTCCTTATTTATCCGAAATCCCAATAGATTGATTTATATATTGGTCATTAGCGATTGCTTGTTTAATCAAAGAAACAACCCCTGCTTCACTTACTTGCTTCGTAGTAATTGTCTGACCTTCTGTTATAATTTGAACTTCACTTTTTGCTTCAGATTTAACTTCAGTTGGTCGAATGATAGTATATGGGATTTCTGTTTCATCAATTAATTTAGCTACATATTGAATTTCTAAAATGAGCTCTTTTTGATTGATATTTTCCGCTAACCAAGTTGGTTTTATTTCATGATCAATTCCTGCCATTGCTAAAAATACAATTTTTGATGCTTTCAAATTTTGACCATCAATTTGATCAACAATATTTTCAAATTCTTCATCCATGCCAATGTGACATAAATCAACATAAATAACATCAAAAACTGCATTTTCAAAATCTTGATTAGTATATTTAGTAATATTTTCAGTAAATATCTTTTCTGCGGCAATTCGGTCTTCACCAACTACTAGTATTTTCATTTCTTACTCCTTAACTAAAAATAACTGTATTAGCACATACTATTCATTTTAAAATAAAAAGCCTTGAGATGCACTCTTCTCAAGACCTTAAATCTATTTCATTTTTTTTAATCCAATTCCGGTCAAGCCACTTAACACCGAAAATACTGGCGATAATAAACTAAAAAACATAAATGGTAAGTAACTCATAGTCGCAACATGAAATGTATTAGCCGCAAAGGTCCCAGCGACTCCCCAAGGAACAAGGTAATTGATAACAGTTCCACCATCTTCTAACGCCCGACTTAAAGCTAGATTGGATAATTTAGCCTTTTCAAAAGTTTCTTTGAACGCTTTTCCTGGTAAAATAACTGATAAAAATTGTTCTCCAATAAAAATATTAACTGCAATTGAACTTAATACAACTGCTGAAATTAATTTTCCATTAGTATTTAATCCTTTGGCCACAGGATCCATAACTTGTTTGATAATACCTAAATGTACCAATAAACCACCAAGCGCTAAGGTAATAACAATTAACGCAACAGTACTCATCATACTAGAAATCCCACCACGTGTCAGTAAATGATCCACGGTTAGATTTCCAGTTTTTGATACATATCCATTTTCAATAATACTAGCAATCTTTTGAAATGAAATATGATGATTATCAATGATAATGAAAATAATTGAAACACCAATATTAATAAATAAAGTGGGAACGGCTGGGACCTTCAACCAAGCACAGATAAACATCAAAGCAATCGGAATAATAACCCAAGCACTAATATTGAAATGTTGACTCAAAATCGTAATGGTTTGATTTATTTTAGACATATCAACACTCTTAGTCTCACCCACTCCTAAAATGGCATATAAAATAAGTGAAACTATGAAAGCAGGAACCGTTGACCACATCAAATTCTTGATATGTTTAAATAAATCTGCATCCACAACTGCTGCTGATAAATTAGTTGATTCTGATAGTGGAGAACATTTATCACCGAAAATCGCACCAGAAATAATAGCCGCCGCAACTAAGGCCGGATTAATATTCATGGTCATCCCCATTCCAAAAAAGGCAATACCAATTGTAGACATAACTGTAAAGGCTGAACCAACTGCAGTTCCAACCATTGCTGTTACAACAAACACCGATGGAACAAACCAGCTAACATTTATTAATTTAAAACCGACCACCATCAAAGTCGGAATAATACCCGCTGCAATCCAAACACTAATTAAGGCTCCAACTAAAATAAAAATGAAAATAGGAATAATGCCGGTTTCAATTCCATCTTTTATTCCTTGATTAATTGTTTGCCAACTAAAACCCCGAATTTTGGCCCAAATGGTTATTAATCCCATTACTAATAATACCGGGGTTTGTGGTGAAATTTTTAAGCCTATGACACTAAATCCCATAATTAAAAGCATAAAAAATAACACCGTTACTGCTTCTAATGTCGATATCTTTTTCATTTTTATCTCACTCCTTAATATAAAAAATCCCTGCTGCACAATATGCAACAGGGACGATTTTTACCGTGGTACCACCCGACTTAAGAGTCTATACACTCTTCACTTAGCTAGATGATATCGGTTCTAGTTTTTATCCGAATAGTATTTTAGATTATAGCCCTGATCGATTCGCAGCAACCACCGATTTTCTGACTCCCAAACTATAACCCTACTTTAATTTGATTACAACATTATCATCATTAATTTATTCCGTCAAGCACTGACTATAAAATTGGCGATAATAAACGTGAAAAAGTTTGTTTGAATTTTAACCAACGTTTTTGACGATTAAACATCGCTACTGTTTGTAAGCTAGAATTTTCAATATCTTCTAGATATATTCTTCTTAATTCTTTTGCAATCTCCTCATCATACATAAATGAGTTAACTTCAAAGTTTAACTTAAAACTTCTAAAATCCATGTTAGCCGATCCAACTGATGAAACTTTTCCATCAACAACCATAGTCTTAGCATGCAAGAAACCATGATTATAATAGTAAACTTTAATCCCCCACTTAGCACATTGCCAAGCATAATATTGGGTTGCTCGATAAACAAAAACATGATCGGGCTTATTTGGTACCATAATGCGCACGTCAACTCCAGAACTAGCTGCTAACCTTAACGCGTCTAAAATACTGTCATCTGGAATTAAATATGGCGTTTGGATCCAGACCGATTCTTTGGCACTAGTTATCATTTTTAAATAGCCCATTTTTATTTGCTCAACATCCGTATCCGGTCCGCTACTAACAATTTGCAGGCCTGTCTTACCTTTACCCACAATATCAGGAAAATATTTGGACCCAATATGGACTTCTGGATCAACTTGATGATCACGGTCAGTCGCATTCCAATCCAGTAAGAAACGCGTTTGTAATCCATAAACACCCGTTCCTTTGACTTTTAAATGGGTATCACGCCAATAGCCAAATTTAGGTTTTCGTCCTAAATATTGATCACCGACATTAAAACCACCGACGTAGCCTACCTTACCATCAATTACAACAATCTTACGGTGATCTCTGAAGTTCAATCTGAAATCCATTAAGGCTGAATGAGTCCCTAAGAAAGGATAGGCCTGGCCACCTAATTCAATTAAATGTTTAAAGAATTTTCTGGAAGTACCCATGGAACCCCAAGAATCCCAAAGAACTTTAACTTCAACACCTTGGCTAGCTTTTTCTTCCAATAATTCGCGTAACTGATTCCCGATTTGGTCATCATAAATAGTATAAAATTCAACATGGATACTATCTTGAGCTTGCTTTATTTCAGCGAAAATATCATTAAATAAATCATGTCCATCGGTAATAATTTGAACTTCATTACTACGCGTCAAAAAGGCATAATCAGTTTCACCAAAGAATTGAACTAATCCTTCCGCCTCTTTCGCAATTTTATCAGCAGGCGTAACTTTTTGGTCTTGTAATTCTTTTCTTTGTTTAGCAATAACCTGATTTAATTTAATCCTAGTCTTATTTTTCAACGCAAATAATTTGTTTTGCGGTAATTTTCGACCAACAAAAGCGTAAATAACAAAGCCAACTACTGGTAAAAATAATAAAACTAATAACCAAGCCCAGATAGCGGCAATATCTCGACGTTGACGAAAAACCGTATAAATCGCACCAATAACGTTTAATATGATAATTAAATCAAATAACACTCTTAAGTAACTCAATATTAATCTCCTTTATTTAATCGAGATTTTTTAGATTTGGTCGCGCTTTGGGAACTAAAAACTGGGCTGGCACTGGATTACGTTTTACATCTTTATCCCAATATCTTGGAATCAAATGTATGTGACAATGAAACACACTTTGACCAGCGGCTGCACCAGCATTAACAGCAATATTATAGCCATCTGGATGATATAAATTATCTAATCTCTTTTTATTTTCTTCCACCAAGGCTTGAATTGCTTTCATTTCATCTGGACTTAAATCCCAAACTTGTTTTACATGCCGTTTGGGAGTAATTAAAGTATGGCCTTTACTAACAGGATGAAAATCTAAGAAAGATTTTGCTAAATCATTTTCAATTAATATGTCTGACCCTTTTTTCTGACAAAAAACACAATTTTTATCAAAATCCATCGTAACCACTCCTTTAATTATTTTATCTCTTATTCTAACCCAAACTGTTTTTTTATAAAATAAAAAAGAAGTGATCAATTCACTTCTTTTTGTTACTTAAGCCACCGCTAAATCATTAATATTTTGTTTAGCTTCTTTGCTCTTATTCCAAAATGGAACTTTGACAACACCCATTACTTTATCTTTTTTAACAAATCCCCAATAACGACTATCGTTTGATACACTACGATGGTCACCTAGGACGAAGTAAGAGTCTTTTGGTACTTTGACCGGATTACTTCCCCAACCATATTTATTAGCAATAGAAGCCATCGTCCAGTTTCCAGTTCCACTAGTTCGTTGTTCTTCATCAATAAATTTCTGCGGAACCTCTTTATTGTTAACGTATAATTTACCATCTTTGGCACTAACTGTATCACCAGGCACCCCAATTACGCGCTTAACATAATCAACCGATTGCGTAGCGGCAGGGTCTTCACCATGAGCATCAAAAACAATGACACTCATGCGCTTAATCGGAGTTCGCTTCATAACTAATACTTGTTCGCTATCTTGTAAGTTTGGTTGCATGGAAGAACCATCAACTCTTACAATTTGAAATACATATGTCTTAACTAAAAAGGCAATCAATAATCCCAATGCAATTGGAATAACCCATTCTTTAATAAATCGCATTGTGTCTCCTCCAATAAATATTTATTTACCCTTCATTGTAGAACAATGTCTAATTTTTGTCTCTTTTTATCTTCTTTTTGAGTTTAATTTTAAGTTCATAATTTGTTTAAATCGTTAAATCTGAACTTCAATTGTGATTTTGGCTGTATAATTGAAAATGGGAGGTAACTCAAATGAATAATACATCTGACTTTATTTTTAAAATTGATAATAAAATTATTCCTACCGAAACTATTAATCAATGGGAACTGAAACGCCTAACTCACGAAATAAAATTTTTAAATCGGCATAATTTCAATATTAATATCGCTCCCAAAAACACATTATCAGAGCAACGTTTACTTTTAGCTAAAAGTAAAATGCAACACGACCCAACCTTTTATCGAAATTTATTTAAAGTCCAAACTGTTTTAGGAAATTTTGGATCTCTTATATCGGCTAAATTTTCTAAAGGGCAAAGAAAATTTAGTATCACTGATATATATGTTATAAATCATAATATTTCAGCGGAAAATATTTATCAAAGCATTAAAAATATCATGCTTCAAAATACACCAGAACATTTACTGCAAAATTTATCTACCAACCCTGACCATTTTATTTTACAAAGTCCTAAAAATAATGTTCAAGAAGTTTTAGAAATTACTGGTGGTTCCCCATTACCTACTAATTTTTATGCGATTTATGGCGATGAAACAGGCTTGAAATCTAATTTTGATAATAATTTTACTTATCAATTAGCCGCTAGTGCCCGCTTGAAAAATGGTAAAATTATTGGCGGAATTCGTCACCAAATAGTAGATACTAAAAATGGCATCCATTTTCGCGCCTTAGTCGAATTCCCCAGTTTAGTTCCAAATTCTTTCATTCGTAATCATGAACTTCATTTAGCTTGTGAATTCCGTCAGTGGATTAAATTCGCAATACAATCGCAATAATAATTGTTTCATATGAAACAAAAAGACATTAACCAAATGGCTAATGTCTTTTATTTACTTAATTTTAGCAATCTTACCTTGTTTAATGTAAACACTTAGTACTGCGATATCAGCAGGGTTTACACCACTAATGCGTGATGCTTGCGCAATTGTGGTAGGACGAATTTTTTCAAGTTTTTGCCGACCTTCTGTAGCTAAACCATTAATGTCTCCATAATCAATTTTATCTGGAATAGCTTTGGCTTCCATTTTTTTGAGTCTTTCAACACGAGCTTTAGCTTTTTTAATGTAACCCGCGTATTTAGTCTCAATTTCAACTTGTTCAATAACGCGACGGTCTAATGGATGTTCTGGAGCCGGAATAAACTTCAATAAATCTTGATAAGTTACTTCTGGACGACGGAGAAATTCTGAAGCTAATACCCCATCTTTTAGTCCATGTGATCCTTTTGAAATTAAAAATTCTTCCACTTGTTTAGGTTTGATACGAATTGTTTCTAAACGAGCTAATTCAGCTTTAATAGCAGCCTTTTTGTCCAAAAATTCTTGATATTCTTCATCATTAACCAAACCAATTTCATGACCAATTTCACGAAGTCTTAAATCAGCATTATCATGGCGTAAAATCAAACGATATTCGGCCCGACTAGTTAACAAACGATATGGTTCTTTTGTTCCCTTAGTAACTAAGTCATCAATCATAACCCCAATATAAGCATCACTCCGCTTCAAAACTAAAGGTTCTTTACCTAAAGCACGGCGACCAGCATTAATTCCAGCAATTAGTCCTTGTCCAGCAGCCTCTTCGTAACCAGATGTTCCATTAGTTTGACCAGCAGTATATAAATTTTTGATTAACTTAGTTTCCAAAGTATTCTTCAGTTGATATGGGGCAACAACATCATATTCAATCGCATATCCGGGACGCATCATTTGAGCATCTTCTAATCCTTTAACGGAATGCAACATTTGTTGTTGGATTTCTTCTGGAAGTGAAGTTGAAAGTCCTTGAATATACCATTCGTCTGTTCGACGACCTTCTGGTTCAAGGAAAATTTGATGACGGTTCTTATCTGCAAAACGCACAATTTTATCTTCAATTGAAGGACAATACCGTGGCCCAACTCCTTCAATCGTTCCAGAAAACATTGGTGCTCGGTCTAAATTATCACGAATAATCTTATGAGTACCTTCGTTAGTATAAGTTAACCAACAAGGAATTTGTTGATCAACTGGAATATAATCACTATCTGGCGTTTCAAAACTAAAATGATTTGGCTCAGCATCCCCTGGTTGTTCTTCCGTTTCATCATAGTGAATAGTTCCACCATCAACTCGTGGAGGTGTACCAGTCTTAAAACGCTCTAAATCAAAATGATATTTTTCTTTTAAGTTACGTGTTAAATGACGGGCTGATTGAGAATTATTTGGACCAGATTCATATTGTAATTCACCAATAATAATTTTACCGCGAGCTGCTGTTCCTAAAGTAAGAACCACACTTTTAGCATGATAGCGTGCTCCAGTATTAGTAATAACACCTTTACATACACCATCTTCAACGATTAAATCATCCACAATTCCTTGACGTAGCGTTAAATTGGGTTCTTCTTCAATTGTTTTCTTCATTTCAGCATGATAAGCATGCTTATCAGCTTGAGCTCGCAAAGCCCGCACAGCAGGACCTTTACCAGTATTTAACATTCGCATCTGAACGTATGTCTTATCGATATTATGACCCATCTCACCACCAAGGGCATCAATTTCACGCACAACAATCCCTTTAGCTGGGCCTCCAACTGAAGGGTTACATGGCATAAATGAAACCATATCAAGATTAATAGTCATTAATAATGTTTTATTTCCCATTCGTGCAGCGGCTAAACCCGCTTCAGATCCAGCATGACCGGCTCCAACGACTATGACATCATAGTCTTGTCCATCATATTGTTTAACTTCATCCATTCTCATAAACTCCCTTATTTTCCTAAACAGAATTGACTAAATAACTGATCCAATAATTCATCTTGATAGCTATCACCAGTAATTTCACCTAGTAAATCCCAAGCTCGCGTCATATCAATTTGGACTAAATCAACTGGCATTCCAGCTGCTAATCCGTCTAAAACTGCTTGCAAGGCATCTTGAGCTTGTTTTAATAGTCCAATATGTCTGGCATTTGTAACCATGACATTATTCGCTGTATTCTCAATACTACCGGCAAAAAATAGCTTGGCAATTCTATCTTCCAAATCTTTAGTTCCTAAAGGAGCTATCGCCGAAGTCTTGATGATTTCATCTGGCTTAGTATATTTATTAAGTTCATTTAAGTTAATTTTGCCTGGTAAATCAGTCTTATTTAAGACCACTATTCTTTGTGATTTTTGGGTTTCTTTCAGCAATTTTATATCTTCTTCTCGTAAGTCAACACTACTATCTAAGACAAGAATAACTAAATCAGCTTGTGATAAGGCTTTTTTACTACGGTCAACCCCAATTTTTTCAACTTTATCATCCGTTTTATGAATTCCAGCTGTATCAATTAATTTTAAAGGAACTCCTTGCACATTGACATATTCTTCAATAACATCACGAGTAGTTCCCGCTACATCAGTTACAATAGCTTTGTCTTCATGCAACAAATGATTTAAAATACTTGATTTACCGACATTGGGATGACCAACAATAGCAGTTGCCAAACCATCACGTAAAACTTTTCCTTGTTTAGCCGTAGCAAGTAATTGCTTGATTTGATCTTTAACTTCTTGTGCTTTTTCCTTTAATAACTTACCCGTCATTTCTTCAACATCATCATATTCTGGATAATCAATATTAACTTCAACTTGAGCTAAGACATCCAAAATATCTTGTCTTAAATTTTCAATTAAATGAGATAGATTTCCATCTAATTGATTTAAAGCTACCTTCATTGACTGATCTGTTTTAGCACGAATTAAGTCCATTACAGCTTCAGCTTGTGACAAATCTATTCGTCCATTTAAGAAAGCTCTTTCCGTAAATTCACCAGGTTTAGCTAATCTTGCATCTAAACTAAGGATAATCTGTAAAATTCTATTTGTTGCCACAATACCACCGTGACAATTAATTTCGACCACATCTTCTTTAGTATAGGTGTGTGGTGCTCTCATAACCGATACCATCACTTCATCAACTTCAGCTTTAGTATCCGGATCAATAATATGACCATAATTAATAGTATGACTAGCTACTTTAGCTAAATTCTTGCCTTGATATATCTTTTGTGCGACTTCAATAGCGTTTTTACCACTAATCCTAATAATTGAAATTCCACCTTCCCCAGGGGGAGTTGAAACCGCCGCAATCGTATCAAATTCAGTTGCAACACTTGGCATAAGCATTTTCCTTTCTTTCTGATTTAAATAAAAAAAGCGCATATCCATAAAACACTCCCCGGGGGAACGATTAATATGGACAAAGCACTTTCACTACTTTATCTGATTCAATTTTATACGTTTAAAATAATAAATTGCATTATCCTTTTTGTCAAATCCAAATAACTTTTTCTTAATAAAAAAGTTAATCATCAGAATGATTAACTTAATTTTAACTTCATTATTTACGGCGACTCTTATATGCTTTACGTTTGGCTTTAGCAATGGCTTTTTCTTTAGCTTTTTGTGCTTGTTGCTTAGCTTCTCGTTCTTTTTGAATCTTAAATGGATTTTGAATAATTAAAGTTTGGAAAACTTGGAACAAATTAGTGATAACCCAATACAATGTAATAGCTGATGGGAAATTAATGGCAGTAATTAAAATTACCAAAGGCATCCCATAAGTCATTGAAGCTGTCATTGCATTTTGACTGCCCGCTGGTTGAGCCTTCATTGAAAGCCACGTACTTAAGAATGTGAAGAAAGCAGCTAAAATAGGTAAGATAAAGTATGGATCTTTATCACTAAGCTTTAACCATAAAAATACACCTTGTTTTAAAACTTCTGTTCGACTAACAGCAGCATACAAAGCATACATAATTGGTAATTGAACAATCAATGGTAAACAACCAGCCATTGGATTAACCCCAGCTTCAGCATATAACTTTTGTTGTTCTTCCCGAAGCTTTTGTTGACTTTCAACATCACGTGATGAATATTTCGCTTGTAAAGCTTTTAACTGCGGTTGAAGTTCAGCCGTCTTCATTGAAGTTTTAGTTTGATAAATCATTAAAGGTAGAATGATTATTCTGATTAATACGGTAAAAACAATGATTCCCCAACCATATCCACCAAAAATTTTTGATAAATAAATGATAAATCTAGAAAAATTGTAAACTACCACACCATCCCAAAAGCCAGAGCTATGGCTGGTGATGGGTTTGTTACTGCAAGCTGATAAGATGAATGTTGCCGCTAACATCGTAAACATCACTAAATTACGTTTTAAATGTTTCAAAATTATTCCTCAACTTTATTTAATTTAATTAAACCTGCTAGTTTCAAAACATGGCTTAATTCTTTTTTTACTTCAGCCATAGCTAATCCTGATGATTGTGGTCTAGCTATCACTAAAAAATCAACGTCACTTCTTAAAACTGGCTTTAACTCTAATAAACTTTGTCTAATCCGACGTTTCATATAATTACGCATAACCGCATTTCCAATTTTTTTACCAACTGAAATTCCGACGCGAAAATGAGGTTGATTAGGTTTATCGTATACATAAACAACAAATTTTTTATTAGCATATGAATTCTTCTTTTCAAAAACCTTTTGAAATTCCGTTTCTTTTTTAATGCGATACGATTTTCTCATTATCTAATTACTCCACTACTAAAAATAAATTATCTTGTTCTATTATATGTAAAAAGAAAATAATTGTCTGTAAAAATCGCAAAAAAGGTAAAATAAAAAACCACTGAAACCAGTGGTCTATATTATGCAGATAAAACTTTTCTACCTTTTTGGCGACGGCGTGCTAAAACTTTACGACCGTTGCTTGTACTCATACGTTTACGGAAACCATGAACGCGTTGACGATGGCGCTTCTTTGGTTGATATGTTCTCTTCATTATGGTCCACCTCCTGATTGAGAATAAACATACTGAATCTATTTATCTATATTAAATTTTGATAACTCAGTTTATGTCATCTAAACAATTACCTTAATATGATATCACATTCACCAAATAAAGCAAATCGTAAAACCAATTTATCCTGTCTATTTGTCAACAAAATATCCAAAGTTAATAAATGTTTGTTTGTGGATAACTTTTTTGTTTATTTTTTTATCAACAACAATTTGAACAGATTTTTCATCAATAAACAGGTTGTTTAAAAGTTATCCACAATTCAGTTTTTACTTGTTAATAAGTATCATGAACACTGATATATTAATATTAGTTTTCCACAGCTATCTGTTTAAAAATAAAAACCGGTCCTCTAAAATTCACTAGAATAACAAGCTGTGGATAACTTTTATAACAGCCTGTTATTTCCACCTTAATTGTTTTCCACACCTTTGTGGAAAACTTTTTCCTTTTATGATAAACTTAGTAAGCTAAAAAAAATGGAGGTAAAACGTAGTGCCTAATTATATTGACCTTTGGAACAATATTAAAGATAGCTTCGCAAAAGACGATTCAATGTCTAAGGCCAGCTTCGGCGCCTGGGTAGAAACAGCCGAACCAATCTCACTAGAAAACCATGTTATGAAGATTAAAGTTCTATCTAGTTTGCACCGTGACTATTGGACTAAACATTTACTCGAAAAATTTGTCGAATATGCCTATCAGTTCACTGATCAAGATATTACTCCGGAATTTATTACGGAAGATGAATATAAAAAACAGCACAATTCAGAAGATAAACAAGAGGCAGCCAAAAAGAACTTCATTAAACAAGATACTCAATTAAATAGTCGCTATACCTTTGACACATTTGTTATTGGTAGTGGAAATCAAATGGCCCATGCGGCTGCGATGGCTGTATCTGATGAACCTGGAGTTTTATATAATCCTTTATTCTTCTATGGTGGTGTTGGTTTGGGTAAAACTCATTTGATGCATGCTATTGGTCACCAAATGTTAGCCAATGATCCAAATACACGAGTAATGTACGTTACCAGTGAAGCTTTCACAAATGATTTCATTAATTCAATTCAAAAAAATACGACCGAGAAATTCCATGAAAAATATCGAAACGTTGATTTATTACTAGTAGATGATATTCAATTTTTTGCTGATAAAGAAGCTACACAAGAAGAGTTTTTCCATACTTTTGAAGCTTTATATAATGACCAAAAACAAATTGTATTAACTTCTGATCGCTTACCAAATGACATTCCTAGTCTACAAGATCGCTTAGTTTCACGATTCCAGTGGGGATTATCTATTGATATTACTCCACCAAATTTAGAAACTAGAATTGCCATTTTAAGAGAAAAAGCCCAAGCTGATAAAGTTAAAATTCCTGATGAAACACTTGAATATATCGCAACTAGAATTGACTCAAATATTCGAGAACTAGAGGGAGCAATGGCTCGGATTCAAGCTTATGCCAAATTACAAAAAGCTGATATTACTACTGAATTAGCAGCTGATGCATTACGAAGTCTAAAATTTGATAACAAAGCCAACCTCATTACTATTGCAATGATTCAAGAAAAAGTTGCTACATATTTCCATGTTTCAGTAGCTGATATAAAAGGTAAAAAAAGAATGAAATCAATTGTCATTCCTCGGCAAATTGCCATGTATCTTTCACGGGAGTTAACCGATAATTCGCTTCCTAAAATTGGAGCTGAATTTGGGGGAAAAGATCATACAACCGTTATTCATTCTTTCGATAAAATAAAAGATGAACTAGAAAATAATGAAGAATTAGCTCGTCAAGTTGGCGATTTAAGAAGTGAACTCAAGCCTTAATTGTGAATAAGTGTTAATAACTTTAAAAGTTTTCCACATGTTATTAACAAGTAAAAAGTTGATTAAACCAATTATTCAAATTAGTTTTCCACAGCTTCAACAAGGCTTATTATTACTATTATTTTTTATATATAAATTAATTAAATAAACAGACCACATAAAGGAGTCTTTTTTTATGAAATTTTCGATTGCACGAAATGCCTTCATTAAAAAATTAAATGATGTTCAAAGAGCCATTTCATCTAAAACAACTATTCCAATTTTAACGGGATTAAAAATTGAAGCTCAAAATGACAAAATTATTTTGACTGGTAGTAATACTGATATTTCAATTGAAACAACTATTTTAACTAATGATGAAAATGCACAACTTATTATTGAAGAACCTGGATCAATCGTTTTAACTGCTCGTTTCTTTAGTGATATTGTTAAAAAATTGCCAGATGAATTAATGAGTTTATCTGTTTTAGATAATTTTCAAACAGTTATTAAATCTGGTGCATCAGAATTCAAGATTAATGGTTTAGATGCTAATAATTTTCCTCATTTACCAGAAGTAGATAGCCAAGCTACCATCAAGTTGGATGCTGAAGTATTTAGTCAAATGGTTAATGAAACCGTAATTGCAGTTTCTACCCAAGAAAGTCGTCCGATTTTAACCGGAATTCATTTCACTATTGATGAAAACTATTTAACAGCTGTCGCAACTGATAGTCATCGTTTAAGTCAACGGAAAGTTAAGATTGAAAATGGGGTTAAAACGCCTCAAAGTATTATTATCCCTGGTAAAAGTTTGCAAGAACTATCAAGAATGCTTGATGAAAATATTCAACATATTGATTTACAGATTTCTGAAAACCAAGCATTATTTACTTTTGATAACACACTCTTTTATTCACGATTACTAGAAGGAATGTATCCAGATACTTCACGTTTAATTCCAAAAGAAAGCACAACTTCAATCGTCTTTATGGCGCCTAGTTTCTTAGCTTCCATTGAGCGGGCTTCTTTGTTATCACATGCTGGACGAAACAACGTCGTTAAATTAAGTATTAACAATCAAAATCAAACGGCCATTATTTCGGGTGATTCACCAGAAGTTGGTAATGTCGAAGAAGCAGTTGAAGTTAGTTCAGTAACGGGAGACAGTATTGATATTTCATTTAATCCGGATTATTTAAAAGATGCTTTACGTTCGTTTGGTCATACTGAGATTAAGATGTCATTTACATCACCACTCAGACCGTTTACCTTAGTTCCAACTGAAAATGAAGATAACTTTATTCAATTAATTACTCCAGTTCGGACATTTTAATGAAATTAAAACTAACGCTTTGTTAAATAACAGAGTGTTAGTTTTTTTATTTTTGCAAAAATTTAATTTTTAGGAAATTTTAGCGAGTCATGTGGTAAAAGTCTAAAAGATATCAAAAACGCTTAAATCGAATTATAACGGGATTAAATTGATTAAGAGGGTTAAAAAAGGTATAATAATAGAGGATACGTGGGGTGAAAAAGTGCAAAAAGAAGTTAAAATAAACAAACCTTTTATTACTTTAGGACAAATGTTAAAAGAAGAAGGAATTATTGGAACTGGTGGCCAAGCTAAGTGGTTTTTACAAGAGAATGATGTACTAGTAAATGGTCAATTAGATGATCGTCGTGGTAAAAAATTATATGATGGCGATCAGGTTGAAATTCCAGCAGTTGGTTCTTTTAAAATAACCAAAAAGTGATTATGGGATGTATTTAAAGAGTTTAGATTTACGTCATTTTCGTAATTATGACCATTTGAAAGTTGATTTTAGCAAAGGAATTAATATTTTGATTGGTCAAAATGCTCAAGGTAAGACTAATTTACTAGAGTCAATTTACTTTTTAGCATTAACACGCAGTCATCGGACTAATCTTGATAAAGATTTAATTGAATGGCAGCAAAAAACGGCTCAAGTTAGTGGAGTGATTCAAAAGTCAACCAGTAAATTACCACTAGAAGTGGATTTAACTGCAAAAGGTAAAAAAGCGAAAGTTAATTTTATCGAGCAAAGTCGCTTATCTGCGTATGTTGGTCAATTCAATGTCATATTATTTGCACCAGAAGATTTATCAATTGTGAAAGGCTCACCACTAATAAGAAGACGCTTTATTGATATGGAATTTGGCCAAATGAGTCCTAAATATTTATACAATTTAGCGCAATACCGTAATGTTTTAAAACAACGAAATCAATATTTGAAACAACTTCAATTCAATGATAAAGCTGACCCAATTTTATTAGATGTATTTACTGAACAACTAATAGAATTTGGGTCAGAAATTATCTATCAGCGGATTAACTTTTTGAAAAAGTTAGAAAAGTGGGCTCAAATCATTCACAATGAAATTTCACAAGGTCGCGAAACTTTAACTTTTAAATATGTGACTCCCATTGATGATAATTATTTAGACACGCAAGCTAATATTAAACAGCAATTAGATAATTTATTTGCTAGTCATCGGCCCAAAGAATTAAAACAAGGTAAAACTTTACTAGGGCCGCATCGCGATGATGTGTCATTTTTGGTTAATGAAAAACCAGTCGCAGCCTTTGGATCCCAAGGCCAACAAAGGACAACTGCTTTAAGTGTTAAATTAGCAGAAATTGATTTAATGAAAGAAGAAACCGGAGAATATCCGGTTCTTTTACTTGATGATGTCTTATCAGAATTAGACGATAACCGACAAACCCATTTATTAAAGGCGATTGAAGATAAAGTCCAAACTTTTATTACAACCACTAGTTTAAGTGGTATTTCACAAAAATTAATTAAGCAACCCCAGATTTTTGAAATTAGTCAGGGAAAATTAGAATCCAGCAAGGAGGAATAACTTTTGGCAGATGAAAAAGAAACAAAAGCGCAATTAGCCAAAGAATATGATGCGAGTCAAATTCAAGTTCTAGAAGGTTTAGAAGCAGTTCGTAAACGGCCAGGAATGTATATTGGTTCTACTAGTTCACAAGGATTACATCATTTAGTTTGGGAAATTATTGATAACGGGATTGATGAAGCTCTTGCCGGATTTGCCAACAAAATTGATGTCGTAGTTGAAAAAGATAATAGTATTACGATCTCTGATAATGGACGTGGAATTCCAGTTGATATCCAAAAGAAAACTGGTAAACCAGCCCTAGAAACAGTATTCACTGTCCTTCATGCTGGAGGTAAATTTGGTGGTGGCGGATATAAGGTGTCTGGTGGGCTTCATGGTGTTGGGGCCTCAGTTGTAAATGCCTTATCAACTGAATTAGATGCGCGAGTTATGCGAAATGGCAAAATTTACTATATCGATTTTAAATTAGGTAAAGTAAAGACGCCAATGAAGGTGATTGGTGAAACTAATGATCCAAATGCTCATGGAACAATTGTTCATTTCGTGCCAGATGCTGATATTTTTCAAGAAACAACTACCTATGACATTAATATCTTAAGAACTAGAATTCGCGAATTAGCCTTTTTGAACAAAGGATTACGCATCACCTTAAAAGATATGCGTCCTGAAAAGCCAACGGAAGACGATTTTTTGTATGAAGGTGGAATTAGACATTACGTTGAATTCTTGAATAAGGGTAAAACTCCTATTTTCCCTGATCCAATTTATGTGGAAGGTGTCACTAAGGGCATTACCGTTGAAGTAGCTATGCAATACGTTGAAGGCTACCAAAGTAAGCTTTTAACTTTCACCAATAATATTCACACCTATGAAGGTGGAACCCATGAAGAAGGATTTAAGCGAGCTTTAACGCGGGTTATTAATGATTATGCTAAGAACGCTAACATCTTAAAAGGCGATGAAAAACTTTCCGGTGAAGATGTTCGTGAAGGCTTAACTGCCGTAGTAAGTATTAAACATCCTGATCCACAATTTGAAGGACAAACTAAAACTAAATTAGGAAATTCAGATGCTAGAACGGCAGTAAATGAAGTTTTTGCTGAAACATTCAATAAATTCTTATTAGAGAATCCTAAAGTTGCCCGTGAAATTGTAGATAAAGGCTTAGTTGCTTCTAGAGCTCGAATTGCTGCTAAAAGAGCCCGTGAAGTAACCCGGAAAAAGAGTGGTTTAGAATTAAATAATTTACCAGGTAAATTGGCTGATAACACTTCAAAAGATCCTAATATCAGTGAATTATTCATTGTCGAAGGGGATTCGGCCGGTGGTAGTGCTAAATCCGGTCGATCACGTTTGACCCAAGCTATTTTGCCTATCCGTGGTAAAATTTTGAACGTTGAAAAAGCTACGTTAGACCGAGTTTTAGCTAACGAAGAAATTCGTTCATTGTTTACGGCGCTAGGAACTGGTTTTGGGGATGATTTTGATGTCACAAAAGCTAATTATCATAAATTGATTATTATGACCGATGCCGATGTCGATGGAGCCCATATCCGGACTTTATTATTAACGTTATTCTATCGCTATATGCGACCAATGATTGATGCCGGATATGTTTATATCGCTCAACCACCTCTTTACCAAGTTCGTCAAGGTAAAATGATTAAATACATTGATTCTGACGAAGAATTAAATCAAGTATTAGGTCAGTTAGCTCCAGCTCCTAAGCCAGTTATTCAACGGTATAAAGGTTTAGGTGAAATGGATGCGGAACAATTATGGGAAACTACAATGAATCCAGAAAATCGACGGTTACTTCGTGTATCGGCCAAAGATGCTGATGCAGCCGCTTCTGATTTTGAAATGTTAATGGGTGATAAAGTAGAGCCACGACGGAAATTTATCGAGGATAATGCAGTATTCGTTCAAAATCTAGATATCTAAATTTATTTAATAAAAAAGCTAAAACGAGGAGGAAAACGATTTGTCTGAAGAAGAATCAGCTGGACGGATTACTGAGGTTAACTTAAGTAATCAAATGCGAACTTCATTCTTAGATTACGCGATGAGTGTTATTGTAGCGCGGGCATTACCTGATGTTCGTGATGGATTAAAACCAGTTCATCGTCGTATTTTATATGGAATGAATGAATTAGGTGTGACACCAGATAAACCTTATAAAAAGTCAGCTAGAATTGTTGGGGATGTTATGGGTAAGTATCATCCCCATGGTGACTCAGCTATTTATGAATCAATGGTTCGAATGGCACAAGACTTTAGTTACCGTTATATGCTAGTTGATGGTCATGGTAACTTTGGTTCTATCGATGGTGATGGTGCGGCTGCCATGCGTTATACCGAAGCTAGAATGAGTAAAATCACCTTGGAAATGCTGCGTGATATTAACAAAAATACGGTTGATTTCCAAGAAAATTATGATGGTACAGAACGAGAACCCCAAGTTTTACCTTCTCGTTTTCCTAATTTATTAGTAAATGGTGCAACTGGTATTGCAGTTGGTATGACAACTAATATTCCACCACATAATTTAGCCGAAGTAATTGCTGCTATCCATGTTTTAATGGATAATCCGGACGCTACGACCGCCGATTTGATGGAAGTGTTGCCGGGACCAGATTTTCCAACTGGCGGGATTGTCATGGGTAAATCTGGCATTCGTAAAGCTTATGAAACTGGCCGTGGTTCCATTATTTTACGTGCTAAAGTTGATATTGAGACAACTAAGAGTGGTAAAGAGCGAATTGTAGCGACGGAACTGCCATATATGGTCAACAAAGCGAAGTTAATCGAGCGAATTGCCGAATTAGCTCGTGATAAGCGCATTGAAGGTATTACAGATGTTAATGATGAATCTGACCGAGATGGCTTACGAGTTGTAATTGATGTTAGAAAAGATGTTAGTGCGTCAGTTGTTTTGAATAATTTATATAAAATGACTTTGATGCAAACTACTTTTGGTTTTAATATGTTAGCAATTGTTAAAGGTGCTCCTAAGATTTTAAGCTTGAAGCAAATTTTGCAATACTACTTACAACACCAAGAAGAAGTTATTAGACGTCGGACTGAATTTGACTTAAAGAAAGCTGAAGCCCGGGCTCATATCTTAGAAGGATTGCGCATCGCGTTAGACCACATTGATGAAATCATTGCGATTATTCGCCATTCCCAAACAGCTGAAGTTGCTAAAGATCAATTGATGAATAATTATTCATTATCAAATAAACAAGCTCAAGCTATCTTGGATATGCGTTTAGTACGTTTAACAGGTTTAGAGCGTGAAAAAGTTGAAGATGAATATAAGAAAGTAATGGCCGCCATTGCTGATTATCGTGATATTTTAGCTCACAAAGAACGAATTAATGACATTATTTATAATGAATTGTTAGAGATTCAAGCTAAATTTGGAGATCCACGTCGGACCGAATTAATGGTCGGAGAAGTATTAAGCCTTGAAGATGAAGACTTAATTGAAGAAGAAGATGTGATGGTAACATTAACTCATAACGGTTATGTGAAGCGGATGCCAACCGCAGACTTCAAGACCCAAAATCGTGGTGGTCGTGGAATCCAAGGAATGGGTGTTCATGATGATGATTTCATCGAACAATTGATTTCTACTTCAACTCATGATGTCTTATTGTTCTTCACTAATGCTGGTAAAGTTTATCGGATGAAAGGCTATGAAATTCCAGAATATAGTCGGACCGCTAAAGGGATTCCAGTGATTAATTTATTAGGGATTAGTAATGGAGAACGCATCCAAGCTGTTATTAATGTTGGACGAAATGAATCTGAAGAAGATGCCAAAAACAAATACCTATTCTTTACCACTTTGAATGGAGTTACGAAGCGCACTTCAGTTTCAGAATTTCTAAATATCCGCAGTAACGGACTAAAAGCGATTAATTTGAAAGAAAACGATGAATTAATCAATGTCATGGTTACTGATGGTAAACAAAATATTATTATTGGAACACATAACGGATATGCAGTAAGTTTCAGTGAAAACACCGTTCGTGCTATGGGACGTTCAGCTTCCGGAGTACGTGGTATTCGTTTACGTGAAGGTGATTATGTCGTTGGATCAGCTATTCTAAAAACAGATAGTAAGGTTTTAATTATTACTGAAAAAGGTTTTGGAAAACAAACTCCAGCTAGTGAATATCCAATTAAGGGCCGTGGTGGTAAAGGAATTAAGACAGCCAACGTGACTGAAAAGAATGGTCCATTAGCCGGTTTGACTACGGTTCAAGGTGATGAAGACATCATGTTGATTACGGACCGTGGGGTTATGATTCGCTTTGATGTTGAAAATGTTTCGACAACTAGTCGTGCTACTCAAGGGGTTCACGTTATTCGGACTGATGAAGATTCCAAGGTTGCAACAATGGCAATTGTCCAAAAAGATGATGATTCTCAAGACGATGGTAGCTTAGATAAAGCAGCTGATTCAGAAAATGATAATGTAACAACCGAAAATTAATTTTATAAAAAGTGATAACAAAAATGTTATTGCTTTTTTATTTAGCAATAAGAGGTGAAAAAAATGAAAAAAGTTTTAATTATTGGGGCCCATGGAAAAATTGCACAAATTGTGCGTCGTCGTTTATTAGCGGAAACAGACGCATATATAACGTTATTCTTGCGCAATGGTAATCGAATGAAAGTGGTGGATGATACTAGAGAAAAGATTATAACCGGAGATGCTAATAGTTATGCTGATGTCTTGGCAGCTACTAAAGATCAAGATATAGTTTACGTTAATTTAGGCGGACAATTAGCACCAATGGTCACTAATATCGTCAAAGCCATGGAAGTTAATCAGGTAGCACGAATTATTTATATTTCTAGCCTAGGTATTTATCATGAAGTTCCTGAACCATTTGGCTCATTTGTCGTTAATTCGGTTGGCAAAAAAGTGATGAATGATACTATTCAAGCGGCTCAAGTTATTGAAAATTCGACATTGAATTATACCATTATTCGCAGTGCTTATATGAACGATGATGAAAATATTGATTATGAATTAACCCAAAAAGGTCAACCATTCCAAGGGACAATTATTTCCAGAAATAGTATTGCTGATTTGGTGGTTAAAACGATTAAAGATCCTAATATTAATCAAAAAAGTAGCTTAGGGATTGCTAAGCCAGGAACTGATGGCGATATTCCAATGTATTAAAAAATAAATGGCTAAAAAAGGAGTATTTAGAATTGTATATCATAATTTAGGTCTTGGGTTATTGCGAAATATAACGAGAGATGCTATAATTCTAATTTGTGAGTTGCTAACATTTTTAGCAAACTCTCCTTGCTTTCTAAATTAGAAAGCCATAAGTCCAAGAGGAGGTGGAATCAATGGAAAAAAATTACGAAATCACATACATCATCGCTCCAAATCTTGACGATGCTGCTAAGACTGCTTTAGTAGACCGTTTCGACAAGATTTTGACTGACAATGGTGCAGAAATTGTTGATTCAAAAGACTGGTCAAAGCGCCGTTTTGCATATGAAATCGGTGGATTTAACGAAGGTATTTACCACGTAGTTAACATCAAAGCTTCAGACGATGCTGCTTTAAACGAATTTGACCGTTTATCAAAGATTGCTGACGGAATTCTTCGTCACATGATCGTAGTACGTTAATATAAATTTTTAAAGAACAGAAAGGAGCAGATAATATGATTAATCGAACAGTACTCGTTGGACGTTTAACCAGAGATCCTGAATTACGATATACAAGTAATGGTGCAGCGGTTGTAAGTTTTACGGTCGCAGTTAATCGTCAGTTTACTAATTCACAAGGTGAAAGAGAAGCTGATTTTATCAACTGTGTTATGTGGCGTAAAGCTGCCGAGAACTTCGCTAACTTCACCAAAAAAGGTTCTTTAGTTGGTATCGATGGCCGGATTCAAACCCGTTCATACGAAAACCAACAAGGTACACGTGTTTATGTTACTGAAGTTGTTGCAGAAAATTTCTCACTTCTTGAGTCACGTTCTACTACAGAACATCGTCAAGGTGGAAATAACTTCAACAATAATGGTCAATCTGCCCCTTCACAAGCATCATCTGACAATCCATTTAGTTCGAATAATAATGGTAGTGCTCAACAACCAAATAATTCGAATCCAAATGATCCATTTGCTAATGGTGGCAAGTCTATTGACATTTCAGATGATGATTTACCATTCTAAATTATAAGGAGGGCAATCATTATGGCATTTCAAAGACGTGGTGGCCGTCGTCGTCGCAAGATTGACTACATCGCTGCAAATCATATCGAATATATCGACTATAAAGATACAGAATTATTAAAACGTTTCATTTCAGAACGTGGTAAGATTTTACCTCGTCGTGTTAGTGGTACAAGCGCAAAGAACCAACGTCGCTTAACTATCGCAATCAAACGTGCACGTATTATGGGATTACTTCCATTCGTTGCAGAAGACTAATTATTATCTTAAATAGTCTAAAAAGTACTTCATCTCTTGAGATGAGAGTACTTTTTTTGTGCTTAAAAATTAATTAAAAAAACCTTAAATATGGTAAAATCAAAGATAGCTAGATATATTTTTTAGGAGAAAAACTATGAAAGTAAGCAAACGATTGCGCTCTTGGATTAGAAATCCACGGATTGGAATAATCTCAAGCGTTATGTCAGTAATATCCATTGCTGCAGTAGCGCTAGCCTTTTATATTAATCTAATCTATGGCTTAATTATGGCTCTGCTAGTTATTATTGGTGGAATCATAATTGGTAGATCATTAATGGAAATAACAGAATCTACTGATAGATATATCTCAAAATTATCTTTTCGAATTGACCAAGCCGAAGACGATGCGACGCTTTCGATGCCGATTGGAATTGTAATTTTTAGTGAAAAAGATCGGATTGAATGGGTTAATCCTTATTTTCAACGCTATTTTGGTGATAAGAAACTACTAGGACATTTCATGAAAGATATTGATGAAAATCTAGCACAAGTTATTTTAGACCATGAAAAAGACGATAGTTTTAGTCGAATCACTTGGAATAAGCACTCATTTGATTTGCTAGTTCAAAAAGACGAACGGGTGGCTTACTTTATTGATGTGACAGATTATGCTGCGATTGAAAAGCAGTTTGAGAATCGTCAAGTAGTTATCGGCCAAATTTTTATTGATAACTATGATGAAGTAACGCAATCAATGGCAGATTCTGATGTTTCTAATTTGAATAATTACGTTACCAACCAAATCTCTAATTGGGCCAAACAATTTGATATGTATTTAAGACGAGTTGATGATGATCATTTCTTTGTAATTATGTATAACGAAATGTTGGCTAAGGTTGAAGAAGATAATTTCAAATTATTGGATACTATAAGAGAAGCAACTTCTAAACAAAATTCACCAGTCACTTTAAGTATCGGAATTGCATATGGGGATGATAATTTAAACAAATTAGCAGATATTTCTCAAAGTAATTTAGATTTAGCTTTAGGTCGTGGGGGAGATCAAGTGGTGGTCAAAGCCCATGATCAACCAGCTCGTTTCTATGGTGGTAAGACGAACCCAATGGAGAAGAGAACTAGAGTACGAGCACGGATGATTGGTCAAGCGATTCAAGAATTGATGAATCAATCTGATCAAGTCTTCGTTATGGGACACAATCGAACCGATTTAGACTCATTAGGTGCAGCTTTAGGTATTAGAAGAATTGCACAAATGAATCAAAAACCATGCTGGATTGTTCTTGATCAAGAAGGTTTGCACTCTGATGTTTCACGTTTAATTGAAAAATTAGACAAGCATGAAGAAATCAAAAATGCCATTTTAACTCCCAAAAAGGCAATTGATAAAGTTACTAAACAAAGTCTTTTAGTAATGGTAGACCATTCTAAACGTTCTATTACTACTTCACCAGAACTATTTGATAAGTTGAGTAATCGAACGGTAATTATTGATCATCATCGGCGAGGAACCGAATTCCCAGAAAATCCAATTTTGGTTTATATTGAACCATATGCTTCATCTACTGGAGAATTAATTACCGAAATGTTCGAATATCAATCACATGATGGTGATCCAATTGAACCAATTGAAGCAACCGCAATTTTAGCAGGAATTGAAGTTGATACGAAGTCCTTTACAGAACGGACCGGAACTAGAACATTTGATGCGGCTAGTTATTTACGTTCAGTTGGGGCGGATGAAGATATTATTCGGTATTTATTAAAGGAAAATGTTGATAGTTACTTACAACGAAATCATTTAATTGATACAGTACAATTTATTGATCATATGTACGCTATTTGTGTGGGAGAAGAAGACCAAATTTATGATCCAGTGATTGCGGCCCAAGCGGCTGATTCATTATTAAATATTTCTGGTATCGAAGCTTCCTTTGTTATCACTAAACAGGCTAGCGATAAAGTAGGAATTTCAGCTCGCAGTTCTGGTAAAAAGAATGTACAAGTTATTATGGAAAAATTAGGTGGTGGTGGCCACTTAGCTATGGCTGCAACCCAAATGAAAGATATTGATGTCACCGAAGCTCGACAACAATTAGTCGAAATATTACAGGCAGACGAAGAAAATAAGGAGTGATTTGAAATGAAAGTTATTTTTATGGAAGATGTTAAAGGTAAAGGAAAACGTGGAGAAGTAAAAAATGTTCCCGATGGCTATGCCCAAAACTTTTTGATTAAAAATGGTAAAGCTAAAGCTGCTACTAAGGCTGCTATGAGCCAATTAAAAGGTCAACAAAAAGCAGAAGAAAAGCATGAAGCTGAAGTTTTAGCTGATGCTAAAAAATTAAAAGAACATTTGGAAAGTGATAAGACTGTTGTAGAAATTAAGGCTAAAGCAGGTACAGATGGTCGTTTGTTTGGTTCAATTCCAAGCAAACAAATTGCGCAAGCTCTTCAACAACAATTTAACTTAAAAATCGATAAACGAAAAATCGAATTAGCAGAACCAATTCGTAGTATGGGTTATACTAATGTTCCAGTTAAAATTCACCCTAGTGTAACTGCAACAATTAGAGTTCATGTTTCGGAAAAATAATTAATAAAAATAGCTTTCAATTCAATTTTTTTCGTTTAAGGGAGTACTAATGGATAACCAAATTTTAGAAACACAAACCCCCCCGCAAAATATTGAGGCTGAAAAAGCCGTATTGGGAGCTGTTTTTTTAAATTCTGATGCGATTGTCGATGCGATGGAGTACGTAACCGCAGAGGATTTTTATAAACACGCTCACCAAGTTATTTTTCGCGTGATGGTGGAATTAAATGATCAAGATGAAGCAATCGATGTCGTTACGATTAACAATGCTTTAGAAGCACAAGGACTAGTCGATGATGTAGGCGGAATAGCTTATATTGCCGAATTAGCTGGATCAGTACCAACTGCGGCCAATGTTGGCTATTATGCTAAAATTGTCCGCGATAAGGCCGTTTTGCGTAAATTAATTAAGACGGCTACCAAAATTGTTACCCAGGGTTATGGCCAAGATGGGGATGTTTCTGACATCTTAGATGATGCCGAACGCGAAATCATGGATGTAGCTGAAAATCGTAATCAAACTGGCTTTAAACCAATTGCGGATGTATTAACGACGTCCATGGAAGAAATTGACCGGCTTTATCAAAATGATGATGAAATTACCGGATTACCAACGGGGTTTAAAGAATTAGACAAAATCACAACGGGATTGCATGCTGATGAATTAATCATTATTGCGGCTCGTCCGGCTGTTGGTAAAACTGCTTTTGCATTAAATATTGCCCAAAATGTTGGGATTAAAACTGATAAATCAGTCGCTATTTTTAGTTTGGAAATGGGGGCGGAACAATTAGTTAACCGGATGCTTTGTTCTGAAGGTAACATTGATGCAAATCACTTAAGAACTGGTAATTTAAGCGAAGATGAATGGCAAAATTTAGTTGTTGCGATGGGATCTTTAGCTAAAGCTGATATTTTTATTGATGATACCCCTGGAATTAAGATGTCTGAAATTAGAGCTAAATGTCGTCGACTAGCTAAAGAGCAAGGTAATCTTGGGTTAGTCGTAGTCGATTATTTACAGTTAATCGAAGGTACCGGAGAAAACCGGCAACAAGAAGTTTCAGCTATTTCACGGCAATTAAAGAAATTAGCCAAAGAATTAGGTGTGCCAGTTATCGCTTTGTCACAGCTTTCACGTGGGGTGGAACAACGACAAGATAAACGTCCGGTTATGTCCGATATTCGTGAATCTGGCTCAATTGAACAAGATGCCGATATCGTTGCTTTCCTATACCGGGAAGATTATTATGAACGTAGTGACGAAAATAGTGATGGTGATGATGGTGACGAAGGTGATCAAAATGTTGGTCCAGTTGAAGTTATCATTGAAAAGAACCGTAGTGGGGCACGAGGAACTGTTAACCTATTATTTATAAAATCATACAATAAATTTTCATCATTAGCGTATGTTCCAGATCCAAATGCGTAATTAAAATTAAGACTGTTTCAAGCTGATTCTTGAATCAGTCTTTTATTATAAAAAGATGGGAGATGAAGACATGAAAGAATTAAAGTTGCAGTGGCTTTTATTAGGAACCTTAATTGATAGTATTGCGATGAGTTTAGTGTGGCCCTTAACCACGGTATATATGCATCAAGAATTAGGCCATACTTTGGTAATGGCAGGGTTTGTGTTGTTTTTAAATTCAGTCGCCAGTATTATTGGATCATATACAGCCGGGAAAATGTTTGATCGATATGATAGTTATCATTTAGTATTAGGTGGCATTATTTTTACAGGCCTGGCCTTTGTAGTATTAATCTTTTCTAATGGTTGGCCGATGTATCCCATTATGCTAGTCATTATTGGTTTAGGTACGGGCTGGTTAGTTGCTTTAACTAGTTCGATGGGGACGTCAATTAAAAGTAAAGATGGCCGTTATGTTTTTAACATGCTTTATTTCATTCAAAACTTGGGGGTTATGATTGGAACAGGATTAGTTGGAATTTTATTTAAACATAGTGTAGCGCCCTTATTTTTAATTGCTACTATCATGTTTATCATCTTCTTTATTGTGGCAGCCTTTACGTATCATATTCCGCAAAATAAAAATAAAGTTCAACAAGTTAAAGCTGCTAAAGTTAGTGAAGATAAAATGCCAACAATTAATAAAAGAATTGTTTATTCTTTCTTTATTAGTTTGCTAATTATGTGGATTTTTTATCAACAGTGGAGCAGTACTGTTTCCATTTATATGTTAAATATGCATATTTCATTGCGTTCTTATAGTTTTTTATGGACGGTTAATGGTTTAGTGATTGTTATTGTCCAAGGCCTTCTAAGTGCTAGAGGTGGGAAACTTTTACCTGATGTTTATCATCAGGTCTACGTTGGAATGGCGTTTTTAATGAGTTCTTTTGCTGTTTTAGCTATGGCTCATCAGTATTACCAATTTGTGATTGCTATGGTAATTTTAACTATTGGCGAAGCAATTGCTTTTCCGTCAATTCCAGCTATCGTTAATACCTTGTCACCTTTTGAACAAAAAGGAAAATATCAAGGATTAGCTAGCTCATTTCCATCAGCTGGTCGAGCTTTAGGTCCACTAATTGGAAGTATGATGATTGAAGTTACATCATTTGTGTTTTTCTATTGGCTCGGAATGATAACTATTCTTATAGTATTAGTTATAGTAATACTAATTATTGAGTCTAGTAAAAAACATGCCAAAATGTATGATTAATGAGCAAATTTCTTGCAAAAAAGTAAGTAACTTGTTACTATTGAGGCGGTTTATAGATGTTTCATCTTTTAGACTTTGTTTTCATTAATCTTTTTACTGATGATATTGGACCGCACATCTGATATCAAAAAAACGGATAGCCAAAATGGCTATCCGTTTTTGTTTAATTTATTTTATAAATATTTCTTGAAAAATGGTACTAATTTAGCAACTGCGGCATCAACTGCTTTTGGTTGGTCATATAAATCATAATGTGAAACACCAGGTAAAACAGTTAATTCCTTATGCTTAGAAGCAGCACGATTATAAATTTCATAACCAAAACGATATGAACCAAAGCTACCAGGCTTGTCACCAACTACTAATGAAAGAGGTTGATTCAATAATTTTTCAACTAAGTTAGCTGGGTCATAGTTTAATAATAAAGCTAAACTAGTAAATCTTAATTTGTTAGGCGCATACTTATCTTGACCACGTTTGGTACGGTAATAATCAACGGCTTCTACCACGTCAATGTCTTCAATGCCAGCAGCTTTAAGTTCTTCGACGCTGTTTGGAATCCAATTTGTAATCATTGGTTCAGCGCCTTGAGCTTCTTTAGTTCTTTGGGCAGCTACTTGATTTAAAGTCTCTAATAAGTTGTCATCAGGACCAAAGGCTTCACGATAAGCACCACCAGCAGAAGCAGCAGCTACGCCACCGACAGCCTTAATTCTTTTATCTGTTTTGGCAGCATTAATTGTATAACCACCACCAGCACAAATACCCATAGCACCAATTTTGTCATCATCAACGTATGCTAAGGTATCTAAGAAATCGATAGCATACATAATATCAGTTGTTCGATTTTGTGGATCTTCGATATCACGAGGTTCACCTTCGCTACGGCCTTGATATGAAGCATCAAAAGCTAAAGCAATAAAGCCATTTTCTGCTAATTTAGTAGCATAAATGCTAGCAGTTTGACTTAAAGTTGAACTAGTTGGATGAGCAACAGTGATAGCAGCATATTTTTTATTTTCATCAAAATTTTCTGGGAAAAATAAGCGACCTGCTAAATTAAAATGACGAGCGGGAAACTTAACATCTTTAGTATTTATCATGTTTAAAAACTCCTTTATTTGGTTTATGAGTCTAGTATAAGAAATTTTAAAAATAATATTAATACCAAAAAAGTAGCTATTGTGTAATAAGTTACACATGTATAATAATTGAGTATTAAGTAGTATAAATAAACGACAAATATTGTATTTGTGGGACAAAAAGGAGGAAAAAATATGGATCGACGCGTTAAGAAAACTAAAACAGCTATTAAACAAGCTTTGATTACATTATTAAAACAAACCAAATTTGATGAAATTACCGTTACTAAGTTAACTCAAATTGCAGATGTTTCACGTAAAACATTTTATGATCACTATACTGATAAATATGAATTAATTGATGAATTATCAGCGGAATATTTGCAGGAATTAAATGAAGTTAGTCATGGTCCAAAGGATATTTCAACTAAAGAACGACTAGTTTTATGGCTTAGTTATATTAAAGAACATCAAACTATTTTTCAACAACTAATAGTTAATGATAGTTCTTATTTATTTCAAGATAAATTCTTAAAGTATTTGGATAATTCGCTCAAACACAATTCAAAAATCAAAGAAGATAACACTAATTATGCTTTTTTAAGTTACGGTATTTTGGGGGTAGTTGAAGGATTTGTGGCTGGTAGAATTCAAGATAGTCCAGCCGTCGTGGCACAAAAAATTAATGCTTTAACAGACGGAAAATTAGGTTAAAGGTTCCAAGGCGAAAGAGTATCAATTTTTAATTATTCATGATATCATTTACCTGTTAGTAGAATAGTTCTAAATAGGAGGCGGCAGAATATGCCAATTAATTTAAAAGATACACAAGATGTTTATAAAGACGCAGGTGAAAGCGTTGATTTTGTCATTTTAAATTTAAACCGAAAAGATCATGATAAAGAATTAGCTGGAGTAGAGGAATTAGCTGACCGAGTACAAGCTATTAAACGTAGTATGCGGATTCGTCGTGCTGATGGTCATCTTAATTTAGCTTTTGGTTTTAGTTATAAAGCTTGGAAGTACTTATTCCCAGATGCTAATGTGCCAAAAGAATTGGAAGATTTCCAACCAATTAAAGGACCTAAATACACAGCAGTTGCTACACCTGGTGATTTATTCTTACATGTTAGAGCCGCTGATGAAGGGATTGTTTATGAAGTAGTTGATCAAATTATGGGCTTTGCACGTGATTTTACCACCGTTGAAAATGAAACTAAAGGATTCAGATATTTAGATGGCCGTGCTATTATTGGATTTATTGATGGTACCGAAAATCCAGAAGTAATTGAATCTTCAGATTATGCTGTTATTGGGGATGAAGATCCAGAATTTATTAATGGATCATATGCTTTTGCTCAACGCTATATTCATAATATGGATAGTTGGAAGGGACTTTCAACTGAAGATCAAGAAAAAGCAATTGGTCGTCACAAGTTCAGTGATTTAGAGTTAAAAGATGATGAAAAGTTGAAGAATGCGCATAACGTGGTTTCTAAAGATGAACGTGATGGTGTTGAACACAAGATTGTGCGGATGAATGTGCCATTTTCAAATCCAGCTAAAAACGAAACTGGAACTTATTTCATTGGCTATGCAAGACACTTTGAAGTAACTAAGAATATGTTAACTAATATGTTTACTAATAGTGATCGTTTATTAGACTTTAGTACACCAGTATCCGGTACTGAATTCTTTATTCCATCACTTTCAATGTTAGCTAAAATTGCTGATGGTGAACTATAAAAATTAATTTTAAGTTTTAGAAGCATTTCACTTTTTAGTGGAATGCTTTTTTATTTAAATCACATTTTACTTCCTGATCAACTATTTATATAATATTAATATATTAATTGAAAAATTCAATTTTTGGAGGAAACATCATGAATAAGAAAAGAATGATAGGGACTGCTTTAGCTAGTGCTTTATTAGTATTACCAATGGGAGTTCAAACTACTAAAGTTTTGGCGGACGGTTTTTATAGTTCTCAAACTAACGCACAACGGGCAGATATTACGAATTGGGTAGCAAATACTTCACAACAAATTCATAGTAATATGCAAGCTCAACATATCGATACTAATAATTTACATAATTCACGCTATGTTATTCAATGGGGTGATACTTTATCTGGTATTTCTCAAGCAACAGGTATTTCCATTAACAAATTAGCTTATGATAATCACATTCAAAATATCGATTTGATTTTTGCTGGCGACGTTTTAATTTTGAATCGTGACGGAGAAGTCCCTGCAGATTGGCATTATTATGGGGATGGTAACTACGTAGCTAAGACTAAAGTTACGATTAATAACTTCACTGATAACAGCGACAACAGTGACCATAGTGTTAGAATCAACGTTTCACCATATACTGATAAGAGTGTAACTAATAACGACAATAGTAGTAAGACTAACAACAACTTTACTGCTAACGGCAATGGTAATAATACCAATAATAATAATACTAAAGATGATTCATCAACTAAAGATAGCAGTGACAGCAAGTCTAGTGACCAAATGTCAGATAGTGAATTCTCTGATAAAGTTAAAGATGAAGTTAAAGATAAGTTAAACTTAGACGATGATAAATTAAATATTAACTTTAGTTCTGATAAATCAGATGACGCACAAAGCGAAAGCACAAAAGATGATTCTGATAACAAAGATGTTTATTCTAGTGACCAAACTGTCAGCTTAAGTAGTAGTAAATTAACTGATGAAAATGCTAAAGATATTGCTGATAAGATTGTAAGCCAACTTAAAGATGACAATAAAGATGATGACATCAAGAAAGCTGACAATGTTTCATTTACAATCTCTAAAGATGGTAAAGATTATAAATTTAATGTTACTTTAGCTAAATCTGATAGTGATGATAATTCATCAAGTTCTTCAGATAGTGATAGTAGCAGTAGTAGTGATGATAGCTCATCAAGTTCTTCATCATCAGAAAGTAAAGATGATGACTCAAGTTCTAGCTCTAGTTCAAGTTCAAATTCTGACAATAACCAAGTTGACAGTAATAATGACAATGATGCAGATAACTAAAATTTAGTTAGGAGAATATAGAACATGAGTAAGAAGAGATTATGGACCATTATCGGTAGTGTTGTTTTAGCAATTGTAGTTATTTGTGGTGGTATTTATTGGAATTTAAGCCATGCAGTTGCTAAAAATGTGCCAGGAAATACTTATATGTATACTAGCGTTTCGAAAGATAAGTCCCTTTATGTAACATTTGCTAAAAGTGGTAATCAAGCAATTGTGACACCTGATCGTAAAACTGCTATTACTGCGCAAAAGAGTGATAGTAATTTTAACCAAGCTTATAAAGAACAAAGTAAAGCTGCTAGTTGGAATTATAAGGCTGAAGGTAATCAACTAACTTTAGCGGAAGAAACTAAAGACGGTAAGGTATCACAATGGCAATATAATAATATTCTTTCAACATCTAAGAAGTTTACTTCTGGTAACTTTACTTATCAAATTAGTAAAGCTGGTCAAGGGGAAGTTAAAAATCGGACCGTGTTTGAACGAATTAATTAATATTTAAATATTCAAAACTTAGAAAAGACTAAATTCAGGAATGATTTTAGTCTTTTTTATTTGTTTTTAAAATAAAAATCAGATTAGAAATATTTCCAATCTGACCAAGTTTAGATAACTTTAGCTCGCTTAACGAGCATGTGATGCAGAAAACCAAAGATAAGCTGCGCCGGCAGCTGCTCCAATAACCCAAGGCATAAAAATTCCTCCTAACATCTTGACGTTGATAACAATTTAGCATAAAATTTAAAAACAGTAAACTATTAAATTTAAATGGTGAATAAAAAATATACGATTGAAGTGAAATGGCAATGAAAGTAAACGGCATTACAAAAGTTTTTGGTAATTTAATTGCTGTAAAAAATTTGAGTTTTGAAATAAAAGAAGGTGAGGTCCTAGGTTTAGTTGGTCAAAATGGAGCTGGTAAATCGACAGCTTTTAAAATGATATTAGATTTTATAAAACCAGATAGTGGTAAAATTATTTACGATTTAAAACAAAACAATAAATTAGATTTAGATAATATTGGCTACTTACCTGAAGAACGTGGCCTATATTTAGATATGACGATTCAGCAGCAAGTATTATATTTTGCTGAATTACATAATTATGATAAAAAATTAGTCATAAAAGAATTACCAAGTTGGTTAAAAAAATTAGAAGTAAAAGGAGATGAAAAGACGCTAATTAAAAATTTATCAAAAGGTAATCAACAAAAAGTTCAAATAATAACAACTTTAATTCATAAACCAAAATTAGTAATATTGGATGAACCATTTTCTGGATTAGACCCAGTAAATATAAAAATTTTAATTCAACTGGTTAAGAAATTAAAAGCTCAAGGGGCATTAATTATTTTCTCTTCTCATAACATGCAAAATGTTACAGAAGTTTCGGATAAAATATTGATGTTAGTAGATGGTCAGGCAAAATTATATGGTCCAATTAATGAAATTAGATCACGATTCGAAAAAAACAAGGTATATTTTGAAGGAATATTTTCTAAGATTAATGTTAAATCTTTTGATAAGTTAATTGACATAGAAGATGATTTTCCTGGGAAAATATTGACCTTTAAAAGTGAAGAAAGTGCAAAAAAAGCCATCCAAAGAGTAAAAAACATGCCAGAATTAAGCGGCTATAGACTTTTAGAACCTTCGTTAGATGATATCTTTAATCAAATTATTAAGGAGCAAATACATGCATAAAATTCAAGTTGTAGCCAAAATGGTGTTTCGCAAAAGAGTAAAATCCCCCACATATTATTGGATGATTCTAGCGCCAATTTTATTATTAGCTGTAACAGTAGGATTTACAAAATATATGCAAAGTCAAAATAATCATTACCCAGCAATAATTGGTGTTGAAGCTAATAGAAATATTCAAGAAGCGTTAATTGCTCAAAAAAATAAAGCATATCAAATAAATGAAAAAGTTATTGATGATAGTCCAGAAAGACTAAAAATGCATTTAGAAGATGGAACAATAAATGGCATATTAAAAGTTAATGATGATTTTTCAAAAATTTTATTTCTATATAATGCTAAATCAGATGCTAATGACCCTACTCAATCATTAATTAAAAATCTGACAACATTAAAGTCACAATCAGTTGCTATTAAACATGGAATTAATCAACAAGAATGGAAGCAAATTATTCAACCTGTTAATCTAAAAAAGGATAGTTTGAACGGTAATAACACAGTAGGGATTAATAATTCCGCTGTTTCACAATATATAAGCGAATTATCGGTAATTATTGCTTTCTTTTTTCTAACTAGTTATATCAGCATTACTGGAGTAGAAATTGGCAATGAAAAAGGAAATCATTTGATTGAAGGTGTTTTATCAGCGATACCAGCCAATAAGCATTTTGCTGGTAAAATGCTGGGAATCTTGTATTTAGTTATCTTTCAATTGCTTATATATGGTGCTATAGGGACTTTAGGTTATTGTATAATCCAGTATTTTAAATTAAGATTATTTGATTTAAATAAATATGTAAGTCATGTTAGCCTTCAATATTATTTAATTGTTGTTTTACTAACTATTTTATCAATTATTTTATATGTTCTTTTAGCTGCTATTTTTGCTTCATTTGTTTCTCGAACAGAGGACATTTCTCAGGCTACTAGTAGCGTGGCCAGTTTAATGTTAATCCCGTATTTTATTAGTTTTTTCACTCAAGATAATCCAAATTTGTTAATTGCCAAAATATTGTCGTATGTGCCATACTTGAATCAAGGCATTATGCCAGTTAGAATTGCAAGAGGTTCGGCGACGTATACAGAAGGATATTGGTCTATTTTAATTACAACTATAGGTGTGTTTATAATGTATTTTTTAGCACAACAAGTATATAAAAATAATGCGATTTATTATAGTGAAAAATCACCGATAAAAATGATGTTAAATCAATTAAAATTTTAAAAAATTAATCCAATTTAGAAATAGATTGGATTTTTTAAACCTTTTATTTTGACACCGTGTCAAAATATGGTATTCTATATGTGTTGACAGGGTGTCAATTGAAATTAAGGAGTGATTTGGATGACGTTAAAGAATTTTACTAATTTATCAGAGGCAAAGAAAGAAACCATTGATAAAGCATTATTAAAAGAGTTTTCGCATTATTCTGTGAAGGATGCTCAAGTAGCGCGCATTATAAAAGATGCTGGAATTTCGCGAGGATCTTTTTATAATTATTTTGCTGATTTACCTGATGCTTATCAACATATTTTTATGAAGGCTATGGCTGATATTCATCATCCATTAAAAAAAGATGCGAATGCTACTGAGGTAGCCCAAGAAGTTCAAGAATTTGTGGGGAATATTTCAAACAGTCCCTATAAAGATTTAATCAAAATGCATTATCAATTTAATTATCATGAATTAGCAACGTCATTTGAACCAAAATCTGAACTTCAATGGGCCCAAATGCTGTTAGTTCATACTACGATTAAAGAAATTTTGATGCATCCAAATCATCAATTGGAGAAGATTGAAAGGCTTAAACATGTTTTAGAGAAACTGGAGGCTTAATATGTTTTTAGCAATGAAAGAAATTAGAAAAGAAAAGTTAAGATATGGCTTAATTATTGGCATGATTGTGTTAATTAGCTATTTAATCTTTATATTAACTAGTTTGGCTTTAGGATTAGCTCAACAAAATACCGATGCTATCCAATCATGGAATATCAATACGGTTGTGTTAAATAAAGATTCCAATGTTAATATGAATCAATCAGTCATTACCCAAGATCAATTGAATAAGCAAAAATTAACTAAGCAGGATGCTAAAGTTGGCGAAGCAATGGTAGTAGCAACATCTAAAAAACATGCCAATATTTCAGCTACTTACTTAGGTCTTGATAAAAATGAATTTATTGATAAAAATCTAAAAATCACTAAAGGACATAATTTCAAAAACAATAATGAAGTTGTAGTTGATGATAAGTTTGAACAAAGTGGTTATAAATTGGGTGATACTTTTAAATTAAATGATGGTAATACAGCTTACAAAATTGCCGGATTTACGCATAATGCTAAAATTAATATTTCACCAGTCGTATATGGTAATTTATCAAACTGGCGTACTTTAAAAAATGGCATGCCAAATATGGTAGCTAGTGCCATTGTATCTAAGAACAGTAAAGTTGAAGTTCAATCACCGTTGAAAGCTTATGATAAAGCAACTTTTGTAAATAAATTACCTGGTTACTCAGCTCAAAATATGACTTTCTCATTAATGATTGGTTTCTTGATGGTAATTTCATTAATAGTGATTGCGATTTTCCTTTATATTTTAACCATTCAAAAGTTACCAAATTATGCGGTATTAAGAGCTCAAGGTGTTCCAAGTGGCGTGCTATTAAGAAGTACCATGGCACAATCCCTTATTTTAGCTATTGGTGGTATTTTAATTGGTAGTCTCTTAACGTACTTAACTAAAATATCAATGCCTAGTGCCGTTCCAATGGCATTTGATATGCCAATTCTAAGTAGTGTGGCATTTGGATTATTTATTACCGCTCTAATCGGCGGCTTGATGCCCGTTCGTAGTTTGTTAAAACTTGATCCAGTTAAAGTAATTGGAGGCTAAAAGATGAGTGTGATTGAATTAAATAAAGTTAATAAAACTTATGGTAAGGGAATTTCTGAAGTAAAAGTTTTAAATAATATCAATTTTAAAGCGCAAAAAGGGACTTTAAGTTTAATTGTTGGTCCTAGTGGTTCAGGAAAAAGTACTTTTCTAACTATTGCTGGAGGATTGCGAACTCCTACTAGTGGTGAAGTTAAAATCAATGGTAAAGATTATCATCAAGAAAGTAAAAAAGAATTAGAAAAATTACGGTTAAATGATATTGGATTTGTCCTTCAAAATTATCATTTGTTACCTTTCTTGGATGTGGCGGACCAATTTAAGTTTGTTGATAAAGTAAAAAAACATGGCAATTTAACTAAAGCTGAACTTAAAAATTTGTTAAAGCAACTAGGCATTGATCAACTTATGAAGCACTATCCCGATGAATTATCAGGTGGACAACAACAACGAGTGGCAATTGCGAGAGCTTTATATACTAATCCAGCTATTATCTTAGCTGATGAACCAACGGCAGCTTTGGATAGTGAAAAAGTCCAAGAAATTGGGCAATTATTCGAAGACTTAGCTCATCAACAAGATAAAGCCATTATTGTCGTAACCCATGATATGCGTTTAGAAAAATACGCTGATAAAATTTACGAAATTAGTGATGGAACTATGAAAGAAGTTAAGTAAATAAAAAACGAACCTGTTAGGGGTTCGCTTTTTTGCGTTTATATATTAATTTAATAACCGTTCAACATCTTCTACAATCATTAATTCTTCATTCGTTGGTACTACCATGGCTGTAACCGATGAATCATCCGTTGAAATTATTTGTTCTTGACCGCGAATATTATTCTTACTTTCATCCAACTTAACACCATACCATTCTAATTGCTTCATGATTCGTTCACGAAGTAAGATACCATTTTCACCAGAACCAGCAGTGAAGACTAAAACATCTAAGCCACCAAGTTCGGCAATATAACTACCAATGAAACGAACAACGCGATTAACATACATTTTTAAGGCTAACTTAGCGCGTTTATCAGTATCTTCGGCGTTCTCTAAATCGCGTTGATCTGGTGAAATTCCAGAAATTCCGAGTAAACCAGATTTCCGATTTAATATATCATTGATATCTCCCACACTTTTATTAAGTTTAGTAGCTAAAAAATCAACGATGGAAGCGTCTATATCACCGGAACGAGTGGCCATCATGACACCACCTAAAGGAGTGAAGCCCATTGAAGTATCAATAACTTGACCATCTTTAAAAGCAGTGATGGAAGAACCAGATCCCAGATGACAAGTAATCATTTTTAGTTTGTTGAAGTCCTTGCCTAAAATTTTGGCGGCCCGATGAGAAACGAACCGGTGGCTAGTACCGTGAGCGCCATATTTTCGAACACCATATTCAGTATAGTATTCATATGGAATTGGATATAAGAAGTTAGATTTTGGCATTTTGGCATATAAGGAAGTGTCAAAGACAGCTACTTGTCCAGCTTCTGGCAATAATTTTTGAAAAATTTCGATGAAACGAGCCTGGATTGGATTATGTAATGGGGCATAATCTGATAAATTTCGAATCATTTCGAGATTTTTATCATCTATAATGGCTGAATCTTGAAAAGCTTCGCCGCCAGCAACTACTCGGTGGCCAATGCCGGTTATTTCGTGGAGATGTTCTACTAAGTGGGCGTCTTTCAAATAATCTAGGAGCATTGTAGCCGCTAAGTTATAAGAAATATTGTCTTGCGTTACTTGGTATTTAGTATCGCCGGGAATTTTGGCGGTAAAAGTCGATTCTGGTAAATTTATCCGGTCCACCAATCCCCGAGCTAAAACTTTTTTGGCTGGCATCTCAAATAAAGTCCACTTGAGTGTGGAACTACCAGCATTAATTGCTAATTCTTTTGTCATAAGTTGTCCCTCACTAACATAAAAAGTTTGTATGTATCCGCTTACAATTATACTTCTTATAAGATCAAGTGTGTAATAAAGTATATTAGGTAAAATTTATTTTTTTATTAATTTACTTTCTAATCTTTTTATAATAAAATAGTTAAAATTTAATTTTAAAAAGAAGGTGGAGTATAGATGGAAAAGTATCAGAGAAATATCAATTCTTATTACATATCTATATTTATTGAAGCTATCGCCATTGCACTACCTCATGCAGTCTTAACTATCCTATTGTTAAAAAAAGGAATTAGCCTCTCTGATATTATGTTAATTCAATCAATTTATAGCTTAACTATTATTTTATGTGAATATCCGAGTGGCTTAATAGCTGACTTATTTTCGAAAAAGAAAATTTTTATGATGTCTCGAGTTTTTTTAATATTAATGTTCTTATTGGTTATTTTTGGTAATAATCTCACAATCCTTATGGTAGCTTGGATATTTTATGGAATTTTCTCAGCACTTGATAGTGGTACGGTGGATGTGGCGATTATTAATAAATTAAAGCAAAATGGTCATGAACAATTTATTAGTAAATTTATCGGTAACTATAATCGTTTGAATTTTATCGGTTTATTAATTGGGAGTTCAATAGGCTCTTTTTTATACTTTAAAATTGGTTTGAATTTTTACTTTATTAGTATTTGCTTTACGGTATTATCCATTATAATTATTGGAAAATTCTTTGAAGAGAATAAAACTAATCCTAAAGTTAAATTGAAGTTAAAAGATAGTACAAATACTTTATTTGAGCAGGTTAAAGAAGGATTTTACGAACTTAAATCATCATATGAATTAAGATTAATGATTGGATTAACCTTTGTCGGACAATTCTTTTTTCAAGCTCATTTTCAACTGTGGCAAGGATTGTTTTTATCAGAAGGAATTAATAAGCATCATTTTTATTTGTTTTATATTATTTTTCAGATAATTAGTGTTTTGGCTTACAGTATGCCAACTAAAAAAATTAAACAAAAAACATTTCTATTTACTACCATGTTTATATTAATGACTGCTGCTTTAGTTGGATTGCATAGTAAGTATTTAATTTTGTTTATTGGAAGCTATTTTATATTAGTATTTATTTTTACCGTTTTTGATTATTTAAGTAATTTTTTGTTTTCCAAAAAAGTGTCAATCCAACATATTTCTTCTCTAACTTCTTTAAAATCCACAATTGGTAGAATTGCGGCTATGATATCAATGTTATTATCCAGTATTTTATTAAATTATATGTCAGCAATTAATGTAGTATCACTTAATTTTTTAATAGCGATTATCTGTAGTTTTGTACTTTATAGTGCAATTTGTTAGGAATTAAAAATTTAAGATAAAAAAATAACCAAGAACGGTATTAAAACAGCGTTCTTGGTTATTATATTGATGGGTGGTCAGGGGATCGAACCCTGGACCCACGGATTAAGAGTCCGTTGCTCTGCCAGCTGAGCTAACCACCCAAATTATTAACTTAATCAAGTGACTCATATCACCCGACTTAAATATAATAGCATGATAAAAAAATTATGGCAACCTTTTTTGTAAAAAAAACCAAAAAAGTTTTTTAAATCTATTTTTTGTACATATATCATAATAAAAGAGAATTATATCCTATGTGGTATAATTGAAGAGTTAGAAAAAAGAATTGGACTGTTTGTTTTCGGTATTTATACCATGATGACAGATATATTTTCCAAGGAGGGCAATCATGCCAAAAATTTTAGTAGTAGACGATGAAAAACCAATTTCTGATATTGTAAAATTTAATTTAAATAAAGAAGGTTATGACGTCGTAACCGCTTTTGATGGCCAAGAAGCGCTTGATAAAGTTGAAGAAGAAAAACCAGATTTAATTTTATTAGACTTAATGTTACCCAAAATTGATGGACTAGAAGTAGCGCGCCAAGTTCGGGCTAAATATACTATTCCGATTATCATGGTAACAGCCAAAGATTCTGAGCTTGATAAAGTTGTTGGCTTGGAATTAGGAGCTGATGATTATGTTACTAAGCCATTCTCCAATCGTGAATTGGTAGCTCGAGTTAAAGCTAACTTAAGACGGCAAGATCAATTACAAAAGGTTGATGAAAATACTAATAAGAACATTAAAGTTGGTTCTTTAGTAATTAATCCCAATGCTTATACCGTAACTCGTGATGGCGTTTCATTAGATTTAACGCATCGTGAATTCGAATTATTACTTTATTTAGCTAAACATGCTGGCCAAGTAATGACCCGTGAACACTTATTACAAACTGTTTGGGGCTATGACTATTTTGGCGATGTCAGAACCGTTGATGTTACCGTTCGACGTCTTAGAGAAAAAATTGAAGAAGTACCAAGTACTCCCCAAATTTTAGTAACACGCCGTGGCGTTGGGTATTATTTGCATAATCCGGAAAATGATTAGCATTGAGGCGACTCATGAATAAGCGAACACATTTTTTTAAATCAATTAATTTTAAGATAGCTCTGGTATTTGCAATGTTGCTAGTTGTGACATTGGAAGTCATTGGGGTTATTTTTGTGCATCAATTAGAAACCCAAAATTTAAATCAATTTAAAAATCAGGTGCAATTACAACCTTATGTTGAAAATGAAATTAGTGCGCAATTAGAGAAAAGTAATACTAAAAAAGCTAATAATCAAATTAATTCAATTGTTGGAAACATTGATAATCCTAATATTGCTGAAATTAGAGTAGTAGATGCCAAAGGGGTTATTAGAGGAACCAGTAATTCAACTGGTCAAAATATTATTGGCCAAAAAACTACTGATCGTAATATTAAAGATGTGATTTACAATACGCGGACTTTCCAACGCGTTTCATACAATAAATCAAATAATACCCGTTATTATATTTCGATTGTGCCGTTGATTAATACAGCCGGCGCATCGAATAATTTAACTGGTGTTATTTATATTCGCGCTAATTTGGAGTCAGTTTATCAAAATGTTAACAACATTACGTTGATTTTTGTGGTAGCGGCCTTAATTGCGGTATCTATCGGACTTATTTTAGCCGTTTTAATTTCACGCGCGATTACGCAACCAATTGAAGAAATGCGTCAGAGAACCATTCAAATTTCACGGGGAGATTATTCCGGTCAAGTTCGGATTTATGGTGATGATGAATTAGGACAATTAGCACAGGCTGTTAATGAATTGTCTGTTCGTGTTGAAGAATCACAAGAATCAACTGAATCTGAGCGACGTCGGTTGGATTCAGTTTTAGGGTACATGACTGACGGGGTTTTAGCTACTGATCGTCGTGGTCGGATTACCATCGCTAATGAAATGGCTTCGGACTTTTTGAATCTGGAAAATGATGAAATTGTTGGTAAATCAATTTTGGATGTTTTAGATTTACGGCAAAAATTTACTTTACGAGACTTACTAGAAAATCAAGAACAAGTTGTATTAGATTTTTCAACTGACAAGAAAGATTTAATTTTACATGCTTCATTTGCTTTGATTCAACGAGAATCTGGCTTTATTAGTGGTTTAGTATGTGTTTTACATGATGTTACTGAGCAACAAAAAATTGATCAAGATCGTAAACAATTTGTTTCAAATGTGTCGCATGAATTACGGACGCCGTTGACTAGTATGAAGAGTTATATTGAAGCTTTAGTAGAAGGAGCTTGGAAAGACCCGGAAGTAGCACCAAAATTCTTGAAAGTAACTCAAGAAGAAACAGACCGGATGATGCGAATGATTAATGATTTGCTTAATTTATCTAGAATGGATTCCGGAACAGCTAAATTAGATTTAGAATATATTAACTTAAATGAGCTATTTAATCATATTTTAGATCGCTTTGATATGATATTGAAAAATGGTGATAAGGTTAATAAGAAAAATTATACGATTAAACGTGACTTCACAAGACGTGATATTTGGGTTGAAGTTGATACTGATAAGATTCAACAAGTTTTAGATAATATTATTAATAATGCGATTAAGTATTCACCAGATGGTGGGGTAATTACCTGTCGCCTAGTAGAAACTCATAATCACGTCATTATGAGTATTTCAGACCAAGGATTAGGAATTCCGAAAGATGCGATTAGCCACGTCTTTGATCGGTTCTATCGAGTTGATAAGGCTCGTTCGAGAGCTCAAGGTGGGACTGGATTAGGTCTAGCGATTTCTAAAGAAGTTATTGCGATGCATGGTGGCCGTATTTGGGTCGAAAGTCGTGAAAATAAAGGCTCAACGTTCTATATTTCACTTCCTTATGAACCGTTTGATGAAGGAGATACTTGGGAATGAGAAGAGATACTAAGGCAAAAAAGATCACTCGGCATGTTATTTTAGGCTTTTTAGCGATTACTAGCATGGTATTGTCATGGATGATTTGGACCAATCCGGCTCGTTATGAAAAAGCGCGACAAAATTCTGCTGAAAAAGTCCAAGTTAGTCAAGTTAATCGCCAAATGGATGATGTCGTTTTACCGACACAAATTTTTTATACCAATGATAGTAATAAAACTCATTTAATCAATGATAATAAAGTTAATTTTGCTAAAGAAATTGTAGATACTATGAGAACCTCACAATTTGGCAAATTAACGCATGTTTCACAGGATAATAAAGATCGTTTTTTGAGCTATGCCAACAGTGGAAATACTTTAGTTATGAAGTATCCAGCTAATGTGACAGGGCAAGTGGTTAACGATGTTTTTAAGCAACAGCTCAAAACTAATATGGTTGTTAATGAATTAGTCTTTAATTTCAAGCAACCTAATAAAATTTTATTATTAAATGATAAAAATTCTGATGTCTATCAAATTGCATTAAAACAAACACCGACTAAAAAGTTACAAAAAATTATTGATTCAGCTAAAAATGAATATGAAGTTAAATTTGATTTTTGGAACCATCGTTTAGTCGGCGAACCGGATAAATCGGTCAAAATGAATTACTACAGTTTTTTGGTGAATAAAGAAAGTAGTAATATGGTATTTAATTTGTTAGGTGATAGTGACACTGGTAGTATTGATACTAAAAAAATTAAAGATGGTACCCAATATTTAGCCAGCGATAATACCAAGCGGTTATCGATTCAAAATAATGGTTTAGTTACTTTTCAGGATTTTGGTAAGAGCACCAATAATAATGGTGATTTAAAGACTGACATCGAAAAGAGTTTTAGTCAATTACGTCAGTTAGGTTTACCAATTGATAATATGCGTTATTTCGATTACAGTCAGTCTAATCAACAAATTGAATTTCGTAATTTTGTCGGTGGTTATCCAATTTTTAATGACGAAAATTTAGCTGAAGTAAAAGTTGCTCGGCAAGAAAATCAAATGCATACTATTTTTTCACTTTATAATTTAGATGTTCCAGTGCCTGATGAAAAAGTTCGAACTGATTTACCAAATTTTGATGATTTGACCAAGCAATTGGAAAGTAAAGGTGTCGATTTGAAAAAAGTTGACGACTTACAGTTGGGCTATCAATGGAAAAATAATCAAGCCGATGGAAAAACGGTGGAATTAACGCCAACTTGGTACATTAGATATCATGGTAAATGGCAAGTTTATGATCAGGTAAACAGTTAAGGAGGTTTCCATGGATTTTAAGCGAATTGAACTTATATTTATTGTAGTATTTGCTTGCTTAAATGCCTATTTATTAGGATCTTATTGGCAGTATCAAAATAATGCAATGGGAACTTCTACCTCAACTAGTACCAGTGTTACTACCATTTTAAAAGAAATGCGAAATGATCAAATTAACTATGTGCCATTAAGCGATAAAAATCAGACAGGATACTATGCTTCAGCCAAAATTAATGATTTGAGAGATGGCGCGAGACGCTTAACCGGACAAAGTTATCGCATTAGTGATAATCGATTATATAGTTCATTAAATGATCCAATTACAATTAATGGAAAAAATCCGCAAAAAACTTTAGATGTTTTTGTGAAAAATAAAGCAAATGTTATTAATGGAAATCAATATGACTATAATGCTAACTTGAGTAGTAATAGTCAGATTGTATATACGCAAAAAATAAATCATAAAACGGTCTTTGATAAAGCGGGCCAAATTATTTTTAATGTTAATGGTAATCAAGAAGTAACCGGTTATACGCAAGGATATTTATTTAGTAATCAGCAACTTCGGCCAACAGTAAAATTGATTAGTCAGACTAAAGCGGCAACGTTGTTATATCAATACAATGAAATTTCGAATAATTCGCAAATTAAATGGGTTGAATTAGGCTATACTCATATTTTAAGTAATAGTCAAGGCGAAGTTTATGTGCCAACATGGGTTTTAGGTGTAAAAAGTAAAAGCACCGGATTTGAAACCAAAAGAATTAATGCTATTTCAGGTGTGCTAATTAAAAAAGATGTTGGTGTAGCGACTGAGCCGGTGATGAATATGGTTAAGACAACTGAAGCAGTTAATGATAATTAACTTAAAAATTAAGTTCAAGATTTGTTATATTTAAGTTAAATTAAGTTAGAAATAAAGGAAGAACAAGCATGGATGACGAGTTAAAAGTCAGTGTACTAGCTAGTGGAAGTACTGGTAATGTAACGTATATTGAAACCCCACAACATAAAGTGTTGGTAGACGCGGGATTAAGTGGTAAAAAGATTGCGGGTCTGATGGATAGCGTGGGATTAGACATCAATCAAGTAGATTCTCTTTTTGTAACGCACGAGCATACTGATCATATTAAAAGTGTTGGTGTTTTAGCTCGAAAATACGGATTGAATGTTTATGCTAATCAAGGAACGTGGGATGCCATGAGTAAAAAGATTGGTAAAGTTCCAAACGAGCAAAAATACTTATTTGATGCCAATACTACGAAGAGCTTAGGTGATTTAGACGTTGAAAGCTTTTTAGTTTCTCATGATGCTGCCGAACCTCAATTTTATGAATTTCATCATAATCATAAATCATTTGTGATTTTGACTGATACAGGATATGTATCAGATCGAGTTGCGGGGACGATTAAAGATGCCGATGGTTATTTATTTGAAGTTAATCATGACATTGAAATGCTGAGAATGGGTGAATATCCTTGGGCTTTGAAGCAACGAATTTTAGGTGATCATGGGCATTTATCGAATGAAGATGGTGCTAATGCCTTAATGGATGTAATTGGTAATCGGACGAAGAAAATCTATCTCGGTCATTTAAGCTTGCATAACAATGTAAAAGAATTAGCCCACTTAACGGTTAGTTCGATTATGCAAAATCATGATTTTGGCGTTGGTCATGATTTTAAGATTATGGATACGGACCATGATAAAGCTGATCCATTAACGGTGATTTAATTATTCTTAAAGGATAAAGCTAATTAGTGTCAGAATTTAGTTTTACCATGATAAAATAACAACAAGATATCTATGAAAGGGATGGGTCCCAATGAATTTTGATTTTAAGAAAAATAAAACCATTATTGTGGCGGTAGTTGCTGGAATGTTAGGTGGATTAGTTACTTTTGGTGGCGCTAGTTTAATTCAAAATGGCATTAATTCTTCAAATGTGGCAGTTCCAGTTGGTTCCAATGCTGGTGGAACTACAAGTACTAGTAATTTAAAAGTTAACGTTAGCGAACAAGCCCCAGTGGCGTTTGATAAAGTTAAAGGTGCGGTAGTTTCCGTTATTAATTTACAAAAAGCTACTAACAATTCTCCTGATGGAATTATCAGTTCCATTTTTGGACAACAGGAACAGCCAGCCACTAAAAATGGTAAATTGGAAGAAGCTTCAGAAGGATCCGGCGTGATTTACAAGAAGAGTGGTAATAGTGCGTATATTGTTACCAATAATCATGTGGTTAAAGATTCTAATTCCCTTGAAATAATTATGAGTGATGGTAAGAAAATGCCAGCTAAAATTGTGGGAACGGATGCGATTACTGATTTAGCCGTCCTTAAGATTAATGCTTCAGCGGTTAACACCGTGGCTAGTTTTGGTGATTCAGAAAATATTAAAGTTGGTGAAACAGCCTTAGCCATCGGTTCTCCTTTGGGATCACAATATGCTACTTCATTAACTGAAGGTATCATTTCGGCTAAGAAACGGACTATTCAAACTGGGGGCGAAAATGGTCAAAGTGTTGGGGATGCAAATGTTATTCAAACTGATGCCGCCATCAATTCGGGTAATTCCGGTGGTCCGTTGATTAATTTAGCCGGTCAAGTTATTGGAATTAATTCTATGAAGCTTTCATCAAATGGTGGGGGCGATAACGCAACTGTTGAAGGAATGGGCTTTGCGATTCCTTCTAATGAAGTTGTGAAAGTAATTGATCAATTAGTATCCAAAGGGAAAATTACGCGTCCCGCTTTAGGTGTTGAATTAGTGGACGTAACTGATGTTCCAGCTTCACAACAACAGTCGGTCTTAAATTTGCCAACTAGTGTTACTGATGGTGCAGTAGTTATGAAGAGTAAAGATAATAGTCCAGCTCAAAAAGCCGGATTAGAACAGTATGATGTTATTACTAAAGTTGATAATAAGAAGATTAAAAATACAGCTGAATTACAAGAAGAATTATTTAAACATAAATTAAATGATAAGATTCATTTGAGTTATTATCATAACGGCAAAGCTAAAACCGTAACCGTTAAATTAACCCAAGCATCTAGTCGATAAGTTAAGAGTCCATGAAAAATGGACTCTTTTATTTTATTTTCGTTTTGTTTGACGCAGATTTGAGTATAATTAAACTATCAAGGTATAAGGCTGGAGGATTTTGATATGAAAAAGTTTAATGTAGTATTATTAATTACTTTATTATTTACGGTAGGAGGATTACTAACAGCTTGTGGTAATCATCAAAAAACGGCCAATAGTGAACCACAAACAGTAACAGTTGATAGTCAACAAGGTAAAAAATATTTAGATAATATGAAGCAAAAAAAGTTGGTAGTAGAAAAACCTGACAATATTGAAGTAGCTAATACTTCAAAAAATGTTAAAGCTAGTTCAGGAATTAAGTTTACTGCCAAACATAATACTTCAGCTCGAATCTATCAATTTGATAATACTGATGATGCGCAAAAAGCTAATATTTATTACTCAGGTAAGAAATTACAAACCCATCTTAAAGGTCGGACATTATTAGTAATGGGTAAAACGTTAAATAAAAAAGATTTTAGAAACTATCAATCAGCTATATTTAAATAACATAAAAATCCTGTGAAATTAATCACAGGATTTTATTTAACTTCAACAATTCCAATTTCAAATTCAGCCGTAATTTTATCTAGGCCTTTTGTTAGCAACGCATTTTTATTTTGCGCTTGCCAAGTGAGGGGCGTCATATTGAAGAGGGCTGTAAATAATTCTTGATTTAAATTAAATTTATAGCGAATAGGATAAAATTCAACATTGTCATAATGTTCCATGAAGTTTTGTTTAACCGGAGTATTATCATAAGTGGCATGCTCACCATCGGGATATACTAAATGACGTAACTCGGTTAGGTAGTGATTTCCTGGAATAACTTTTATTAAGTTACCACCCGTTTTTAAGGTTCGATTGAATTCATGGTAATTTGCTGGTGATAAAATATTGACAATGGTATCGATACTATTATCTTGAAATGGTAATTTGGCTAAATCACCAGTCATAAATAAAGGAGCAGGGTTAGCTATAACTCCAGAAGTAGCAATATTAATGGCCGGTTTTGAAATGTCTAAGCCGACTAAAGTTGAGTTTCCGGTAGTAGCTAATTTTTTAGTCGTTGTACCTTCACCACAGCCCGCATCTAAAATAAAATTTCCTTCCATTAAATGTGATACTTTCGCCAACATAGGGTCAAAAAATCCCGCATTTAAAAATTGATGGCGATAATTGAGCATTTCGGTAGTGTATTCTGTTTTAACTGGATAATTTAATAAAAATAAACTACCTTTTTTGGAAATATTAAAATTATGATGGTTTTCACAAAATATGGAATTATGGTTGGTATCAGTAATGGCTGATTGGCAAATTGGACATTGAAATTTTGCGATATTTTGATTAATTAAATTTATAGCAGAACTAACTTTGTTCAAAATAAAACCTCAACTTTGTTTATTATGATACTTAATTTTATCACACTCATCTTGCATAAAAAGCAAAATGGCGGTAATATACTTTGTATGTTTAAAATCGGAGGTGTTGAGATGGAAACTAAAAAAATGGAAAAGTTTATTCAACAAAATCCTGCTTTAGCAGAGTTCCATCAAATTATTCCGTTGCTTGATACATTAGCGGATGAACGCCGACAACAGATTATGATTTTGTTAATTGCCAATGAGCAAGGGTTAACAGTCCGTGAATTAACCGATAAAATGGACTTATCACAACCCGCAATTTCACATCATTTAAAACAATTAAAAGATTTAAATTTAGTGGTATCAAAAAAACAAGGTACTAGTAATGTTTATAAAATAACTATCAAACAGGCTTTAAATCAAGTACAGCATTTGATTAATACCTTACGTAATGATGATATGATTCAGTAGTTTTTTGAGATGTTCATTCGTACATTCGAATGAACGAATTAACCGCAAATTAAGGAGTAAGTTTCATGATTAAAAAAGAATGGCGCTTTATTCGAAGCAATAAATTAATAATGATTTCGCTCTTTGCGATTTTATTTATTCCGCTTTTATATAGTTTAGTATTTTTAAAATCAGTATGGGATCCCTATGGTAATGCCCGTGATTTGCCAGTAGCGGTGGTTAATCAAGATCAAGCAGTTACTTATCAAGGGAAAAGAATGGCTGTTGGGGATGAAATGGTAAAGAATTTACACCATAATCATCAATTAGACTGGCATTTTGTGTCCCAATCAGAGGCACAAAAAGGATTAAAAGACAAAAAATTCTACAACATTATCACCATTCCAGCTAATTTTTCTAAAAACGCCACAACGATGACGGACGCTAATCCTAAAAAGATGGAAATCAAATATGAAACTAACCCATCATTGAACTTTATTGGGAAAGTTATTAGTGAAGCCGGCACTAAACAATTAAATACTGAAGTTCGGGCCCAAGTGACTAAAGCATATGCTAATGCGATGTTTGATAAGATGAAAGAGGCTGGAAAAGGTTTACAAAAGGCTTCTGATGGGTCAAACAAATTAAAGGACGGTGCCGTTCAATTAAGCGATGGGGTTAATCAGTATACCGCAGGAGTTAGTCAATTACATAACGGAATTGCTACAATGGCGGTCTCTGTTTCAGCAATGCCAGTGGGTGTTCAAAAATTAACTGATGGTGCTGACCAATTAGCTGCAGGGTTATCACAATTAAACGCTAAGACTGGTACTTTAAGCAGCGGAGTAGCAGCATTAGCCAATGGATCTAATCAATTAGCAGGTGGTATTGGTCAATTAAATAGCCAATTAGCAGCTTTACCAAGCGGTGTATCTCAATTAGCGCAAGGTGGTAATCAAGTTGCGAGTGGAGCTAATCGTTTGAATGCTGGTATTCAGCAATTACAAAGTAAAACAGGTGCGTTAGTGACTGGCGTTAGTCAGCTACAAAATGGCTCATATCAATTAAGCGTCGCCATGCCACAATATGTGAATGGAGTATATCAAGTTAATAATGGTATTCAACAATTAAATGGTAAGACCGGCCAATTAGTTGGTGGCATTCAGCAATTGTCAAATGGCGCTCAAAGTCTTAATCAAGGAGTTCAATCTTATACAAGTCAAGTTTCGCAAGGTACCACTAAATTAAATAGTGGAGTTAGTCAGTTAGCGCAACAAACTGCAACGATGCCAGATAATATTAATCAATTAAAAACAGCTTTAGATGGTATTAATCAAGGTAGCCAACAATTATATAACGGCAATAAACAAGTTTCAGATGGATTAAATCAATTATCACAAAAAGTGTCAGCTTCTGACTTAGAAAAACAGGCTAAAGCACTGCAAGGTGATATGAAAGATATTAATAATCAATTACATGATTTAGCCAATAATTTACCAAGTAAAAATAATAGCAACTTGGATGGCATTAATAGTCAACTAAACCAAATTAAGCAGTCCGTTGGTAGCTTAAATAATAAGGGTAATAACGGACCATCACAAAATGAAATTAATGCTAAAATTGATGGCGCTCATTTGAGTCCCGAAGATGCGGCTAAAGCCAAAGCTGCTTTAGCAGGAATAGGTGGCAGTGGTGCTACTTCAGTTGATAATAGCAAAGTTGGTGATATTCAAAATCAAATTAGTACCGTCCAAAACGAATTAGGTCAATTAAATGAACTATCAAAAAAACAAGCACAACTGAATGATAAGTTAGGCCAATTAACGAATAGTTTCCAAAAGTTGGCTAAAGACTCAAGTCAATTAGACGGTCAGACTAAAGATTTAGCCCAATTATCACAAACGATTCAAGCCTTAGCGAAGGGGTCACAACAGGTAACCGATAATTTACAAGCGATGTCTAAAGGTACTGGTAAAGTATCTGATGCTGTTGGCCAATTTGCTGGTAAATCACAAGATTTGAGTCGGGGTATTCAACAATTACAAAGTGGTTCTAATGAGTTAGCTAAGCAAACTAATACTAATAATCAAAATATTAAACAATTAGTTTCTGGATCAGCTTTATTAGACCAATCATTATCAGCGGTAAATGGTCAAATGCCAACATTACAAGGAGTCATTAATCAATTAGCTAATGGTAGTGGTCGTTTAAGTTCCAATGGTGCTGCTTTAGTTGATGGAACGCAACGACTAAATAATGGAATTAACCAAGCTAGTGGCCAAATGCCACAATTAATAAGTGGGGTAGCATTATTATCCCAGGGTAGTTCACAATTGGCTAATGGTTCTAATCAGTTAGCTGGTGGTCTTAATACTTTGAATAGTAAAGTTAGTCAATTACCTGGCGGACTTAATCAGCTTTCAAGTGGTTCCATGCAATTGAGCAGTGGTCTTAACCAGATGAATAGTCAAATGCCAGCATTGACTAGTGGAGTTAGTCAATTAGCGGCTGGTGGTAGCTTGTTGAGTGGTGGCTTAAATCAATTGAATAATAGTACTGGCCAATTAGTGGCTGGGGTAAATCAATTAAATAATGGAGCTGCTCAATTAGATGCTAATTCGCCAAAATTAAAAGATGGTACTAATCAATTAGCTAACGGAGCTGATCAATTAGCCCTTGGACTACAAAAGGGTGCTGATGAAGCTAATAAAGCTCATTTGAATAATAAAAACGCGGAAATGATGGCTGCCCCATCTAAACTTTCATTGAAGGAATACAGTCATGTGCCAAATTATGGGCATGCCTTAGCACCATATATTTTATCGATGGCACTTTATGTTGGTACCATTACCTTTAATGTTATTTACCCAATTCGGAAACGTTCTAAACGAGGCGGAACTCCTACCCAATGGTTTATTAGTAAAGTATCAGTTGGTACTGTGGAAGCCATTGGTATGGCGCTAGTTGAAGCAACTATTATGTTGATGGCTGGTATTCATGTTGATCATGTTGGTCAATATTATTTAACAGCTATCTTAATTGCTTTAGCATCGATGTATATTGTGATGTTCTTATCCATGGCGTTTGATAATCCAGGTCGATTTGTAGCCATGATTCTCTTAATCTTGCAGTTAGGTGGATCAGGGGGAACGTTCCCAATGGAAGTTACTAATGGATTCTTTAATGCGATTCATCCGTTCTTACCATTAACATATTCTATTTTAGGATTTAGGGAAGCTATTACATCTGGGATGGGCGTAGATACCTTCACTAATTCAATGTGGGTATTAGTATTATTCATCATCGGTGCCTTAGGATTACTATGGATTAGTATGGTATTCTTACAAAAACATCATTTGTCCGGGAAATCCACGTTAGACGATAACCAAAAGTTACAACAAATTGAAAGATAAATTAAAAGCTGTTTTCCAAAATTTGGAGGACAGTTTTTTGATATAATAATATAAAATGAGGTGAAGCGTATGAGACATATGAAAAAAGATGAGAATAAAAAACGTAAAGTTAGTTTAGCGTCTATCATGGTAGTCGTTGGTTTGGTATTTATTATTGGTGGGTATAAGTTTTTCTATCCTAATCGGGTTAATAATCCGATGACTAACACAACTAAAACAGCTAGCGTAAAAAAAGCTGCCCCAATTGCTGAAAAAACCAAAGAATCTAGTAGTGTTAAACCAACAAACCATAACTTGATTTGGAATGCTAAACAAAATGATAAATTAAAAGCAGCAGTTAATGGTAATAATGATAATTATTTGGGAGTTAACGAACAACATACGATTAATTTCCAAGGTAAAGATTTTCCAAGCTATTTCCAAGACCATAAAGTTTCAGTTAACCAACAAGATGCTAAGGTAGCTTGGACTGACAAGAAAGATAATGATGCTGATTATCAAGTTGTAGCCATATATAATAGTCAACAATACTTATATTTCTTCACTTTGCATAATAATCAACCAGAAGTTTTTGTTACTTCACAAGTTGGGGATGAATTGAACTTTGTACCAACCCAAAACAATCAAATGCTTAATGGCTTAAATGATGCGTTAAAATAATAAATTTTAACAGAATCTAACTATGAAAATAGTTAGGTTCTTTTTTTATTGCTTCTTGACTAATGCGAACATTTGTTCGATAATAAACAATACACAGAAGAGGAGTTTGACAATGAATTATGAAAAAGAACCTCATGGGGTTTATTTTTTAATTGATAATAAGTCCTTTTATGCCAGTGTAGAGGCTTTAAAGCGGGGATTAAATCCGTTGAAAACCATTTTAGTTGTTATGTCTGAAGCAGAAAATACGAACGGCGGATTAATTTTAGCGACTTCTCCGCAAGCTAAAAAAGTTTATGGGTTAAAGGCTAATGTTTCCAGAAAGCGGGATTTACCACAAGATAAAAAATTAATTGTGGCTCCACCGCGAATGAATTTATATATAGAACGAAATTTACAGATTAATGACATCTTTCGTCAATTTGCAGCTAAGGAAGACGTCTGGCCTTACTCCATTGATGAATCGATTATTGATATGACGCATTCGTGGCATTTGTTTGGTGATAGTCCTTATGAGGTGGCGCGTTTAATTCAAAAAACAGTACGACAAAAGTTAGGATTATATACGACGGTGGGGATTGGCGAAAATCCCGTTCAAGCTAAATTGGCGTTAGATATTTATGCTAAACATGATGATGATTTAATTGGAACTATTTCGTATCAAGATGTCCCCCAAAAGATTTGGACTATTGATAATTTGACAGATGTTTGGGGGATTGGGCGTCATTTAGCGAAAAGGTTACATAGATTAGGTATTAATAATATGAATGAATTGGCGCACGCTAACCCATTTTATTTAAAAAAGTATTTAGGTATTATTGGGTGGCAAGTGTACGCAACTGCTTGGGGCATTGATCGGAGCGATTTGCATAAAAAGCCCGCAATTAAAAATAAAAGTGTGGGAAATTCGCAAGTATTACCGCGTGATTATCAAAATGAATTTGAAATTAAAACGGTAATTCGTGAAATTGGACAACAAGTAGCATCAAGATTAAGACATCGAAAACAAAAAGCCAGTCGTCTATCCTTAAGTATTGGTTATTCCTTTCAAGCCCAAACGGTGTCTGAAGAACATGGCTTCCAATTATCTCGGAAAATAACCCCTAGTGATAGCAATGAAGATATTGTTTTTGAACTTCAAAACATGTTTCAACAGAAATGGAATGGTTTAAGCATTAGAAATATTGGAGTGTACACGAGTGATTTAGTTTATGATACTGGACAACAACTTAATTTATTTGATTCGGTAGCGGAACAAACCAAAAAATATGATGTAGATAAAGTAGTAGATAATATTAGACAAAAATATGGGTTTAATTTCTTAGTTTATTCTCGGAGTAAAACGAGTGGTGGCACGGCCATTACACATTCGGAGTTAGTAGGTGGTCATAATGGAGGTAATGCATATGATTAAAGAAGATATGACTGTTATTATGGGAAGAATAAATATTTTATTTAAGCGAAAATTGCAAACTTTTTATCGGATTGAAGTGGTAAATGATAAGTTTGATCACACTTATAATTTTTTCTTTCGGACTCAACCTAAAAATCAAAGAATTTCATCCGTTCCCCTGCATACTATCAAAAATTATGATTTAACTTATTTAGAAAAATTAATTAATCATATTCAAAAGCAAACTAATTTATCGATTGAATATATTGGTTTTGAAAATTTAAAATGGCCGACTACTAACCAACTAATTCAAAAGCGAGCTCGGCGGGATGAATAATGACTATTCCAAAATTTAGTGATAGTGAAGCGCAAATCTTTTTTGATTCCTACTATATCGACCGTGGAATGATGAAATGGCAAGGATTTTACTTATCTGACCATACTAGTGCCTTGAAAAAGGAAGCTAAGCAAATAGAAGAACAGAATAATCGAATCGCTTTGCCTAAAATGGCTGAGAATAAAATTTTTACGATAATCAATCAGGCTATTTTAAAAAATAAAAAGGTTAGCATTCAGCTCAATCAAATAGACTCAGATGGATATATTCCACCTACTATGCATGGCAAAATTGTAGGTTTTAAAGATAAAAATATTTATTTTGATAATCAGCAAACGCTTAAGTTAAATAATATTAGAAATATTAGAATCCAATCATAATTTCATGATTAGGATTCTTTTTTTGTAACATATTATCTAAAAGGAATCTTATGAATTTAAAATGAGTAAATAACCCGTAAGTGTGTTAATATGAAACTGTATTAAGAAACCGTTTACACAAGTACATATAAACAGCTACATTTTAGGGGGATTTTGTTTTGCGCTACGTTAAATATTTAGGAACAGATGCTTATACGAACATCGCTACAGACACTTGGCTATTGAATAACTTGCATGAAAAAGAACCAGTATTTTCATTATGGCAAAATAATAATGCGATTATTGTTGGTCAAAATCAAAATACATTTGGTGAAGTTAACCAGGATTATGTAGATGAACATAAAATTGAAGTAGTTCGTCGAGTTACTGGTGGTGGTGCAGTTTATCACGATTTAGGTAACTTGAATTTCACGTTGTTTGTCCCAATTGAATCAGCTGCTGAAGTTGATTTTAAGAAATTTTCTGAACCAGTTTTGAAAGCGCTACACAAACTAGGAATTCCGGCTGAAGCTACTGGTCGAAATGATTTAGTCATTGATGGCAAGAAGATTTCCGGAGTAGCACAGCGCTATGCAAAAGGTTACTTAATGCATCATGGAACATTGTTGTTTGATAGTAATGTTGACACAATGGTTAGATCATTGAATGTGGCGGATGAAAAATTTATTTCTAAAGCTGCTAAATCTGTTCGAGCTCGGGTAGGCATGATTAAAGATTACGCACCAAAAGGTTTAACCTTGCAAGACTTCTGGGATGCTATTCAATATGAATTAACAGATCACGGAAAAGATTCTGAGATTATATTAACACCAAAAGAAAAGCAAGAAATCTTGCAATCTACTGCTAATCAATTTTCTACTTGGGATTGGAATTACGGTAAATCACCTGATTTTAATTTCAAAAATCATGCTAAATATGATGGTGGAATTATTGACTTACAAGTTCAAGCTGAAGGCGGAATTATTAAGGATATCAACTTCCAAGGTGATTTCTTAGGCGTTCGCGATTGGCGTGAAATTAAAGACCAATTCATCGGCTTACCATTTAAGGCTAAGGAAGTGAGAAAAGTCTTTGAGAAGAACGAAGATGGTCAATACTTTGGCAGCATTACAAACGATGAATTAACCAAATTATTTGAAGCTTAGGAGGTATAGTTATGACTCTACAAGATGACAATAAACAGATTCTAGATTTTAATCTCCAATTGAAGCGGCAAGACGAAAGTTTTCCAATGCTTCAAGTTTTAAACTCAGAAGGCAAGATTGTTGATGAAGATGCCTTAAAACGCGCTGGTTTATCAGATGACCAGTTAGTAGAATTAATGAAGCAAATGGTATTTAGTCGGACATTACATGAACGTTCAACTAAGTTATCAAAACAAGGTCGTTTAGGCTTCTATGCTCCAACCCTTGGTGAGGAAGCTTCACAAATTGCTTCAAATTTTGCTTTTGAAAAAGGCGACTGGTTATTCCCAGGATACCGTGATTTACCACAATTGGTTATGAAGGGTTGGCCAATTTATAAAGCCTTCTTATGGTCACGTGGTCACTATGTTGGTAATGAATTTGAAGATGTAAATGGTTGGTTCCCACAAATTATTATCGGAGCTCAATATGTTGAAGCTGCTGGAGCTGCTTTAGGTATTAAGAAACGTAAATTACCAAATGTTGCTTATGCTTATACTGGTGATGGTGGTACTTCACAAGGTGACTTCTATGAAGGAATGAACTTTGCTGGAGCCTACAAAGCACCCGCAGTTTTCTTCTCACAAAATAATGAATACGCTATCTCAACACCACGTAGTTTCCAATCTAAAGCTAAACATTTAGCTGCTAAAGGTTGGGCTGCTGGTTTACCAAGTGTGGTAGTTGATGGTATGGATCCAATTGCAATGTACTTGGTTGCTAAAGAAGCTCGTAAATGGGCTGTTGAAGGCAATGGACCAGTCTTTATTGAAACTATTACTAACCGTCTTGGCCCTCACTCAATGTCAGGTGATGATCCACTTCGTTACCGGACTCAAGAAGAAATTGATGAATGGACAAAGAAAGAACCATTAATTAGATTTAGAAAATATTTGACTGATAAGAAATTATGGTCAGAAGATATTGAAAATGATTGGATTGAAATTGTAAATTCACAAATCGACGATGCTGTAAAGCAAGCTGATAATATTGAAAAGCAAAAGATTTCGGACTTCATCGAACAAACCTTAGAAGTTCCAGGTCAAGCTGCTCAAGAACAAATCAACAAATTTAGAGAGGAGGGCAAGTAATCATGGCTAAGAAAACATATATTCAAGCGATTACAGAAGCACAAGACTTGGCACTTGCTAATGATGAAAATGTTGTCATTTTTGGTGAAGATGTCGGAAAAAATGGTGGGGTATTCAGAGCTACTGATGGACTTCAAAAGAAATATGGTGAAGAACGAGTATTTAATACACCACTAGCTGAAAGTGGTATTGGTGGCTTAGCCATTGGTATGACAACTCAAGGCTTCCGTCCTATTATGGAAATTCAATTCTTTGGATTTGTATATGAAGTAATGGATTCCTTAGCTGGCCAAATGGCTCGTGGTCGTTTCCACTTCCATGGTACTAGAACTTTCCCAATTGTAGTTCGTGCTCCTTATGGTGGTGGTACTAAGACCCCTGAAATGCATGCTGATTCACTTGAAGGATTAGTTGCTCAAACTCCAGGTCTTCGAGTAGTTATGCCTGCTACACCAGCTGATGCTAAAGGATTATTATTAGCATCAATTGAAAGCAATGACCCAGTAATCTTCTTGGAAAACCTTCGTTTATATCGTTCAATTCGTGGTGAAGTTCCAGAAGGATACTACACAACTCCTTTAGATAAAGCCAATGTTATCCGTGAAGGTAAAGATGTAACTATCATTACTTATGGTGGTATGGTTCATACTAGTTTAGCTGCTGCTGAAGATTTAGCTAAAGATGGTATTGATGCTGAAGTGATTGATTTAAGAACAGTTAGCCCATTAGACCTAGATACAATTGGTAAGAGTATTGAAAAGACAGGTCGAGTAGTTGTTGCTCAAGAAGCTCAACGTCAAGCCGGAATTGGTGCCATGGTTATGAGTGAAATTAGTGAACGCTTCATCATGAGTCTAGATGCTCCAATCGGTCGGGTTGCTGCTCCAGATTCAGTCTATCCATTTGCTTTAGCTGAAAACGAATGGTTACCTAACGAAGACGATGTGATTGCTAAGGTAAAGGAGGTTGTGAACTTTGACTGAGATATTTAAGATGCCAGATATCGGTGAAGGAATGGCTGAAGGTGAGATTGCCAACTGGCTTGTTAAAGTTGGTGATACGGTAAAACCCGATGACTCCGTTGCCGAAGTACAAAATGATAAGTTACTTCAAGAAATACTTTCACCATATGGTGGTAAAGTCACTAAATTATTTGTGGACGCTGGTACAGTTGTTAAAGTGGGCGCTCCTTTAATTGAATTTGATGGAGATGGCACTGGGTCAGCTGCTGAAACTGATGCTAGTTCAGATGATGCTCCTGCCTCAGAAGAACCTAAAACAGAAGAAACACCAGCTCCAGCACCTAAAGAAGAAAAGCCAAGCACTCCAGCTTCTAACGAAAATGTAGCAACTGAAATTAAAGTTGGCACCGGCATTACGGCTAATGGTCACTATTTAGCAATGCCATCAGTACGTGAATATGCTCGTCAACATAACATTGATTTGTTACAAGTTCCTGCTACAGGTCGTCATGGTCATATTACAATGGCTGATGTCAAAAACTTTACTGGTGCTACACCAGCTGCTGCAAATTCTACTAGCACATCAACTGCAACTCCTGAAGCTACACCAGCTGCAAGTACTCCAGCTGCACCTGCCGCACCTGCTGAAGTTAAAGCTGGTCGGGTTCCATTATCACCAGTTCGTAAAGTTATGTCTAAGACCTTAACTAGCCAAGTTCAAAACATTCCACACGTTACTGTGATGGATGAAGTTGAAGTTTCCAAATTGATGGACTTACGTAATCAATTTAAAGAACAAGCTAAGGCTCAAGGCTACAAGTTAACTTACATGCCATTTATTGCTAAAGCTTTAGCAGCTGCAGCTCGTAAGTTCCCAGAACTCA